>Ga0210056_1000159_pt1 | contig 49044 bp, 31 predicted proteins | sample CryGeyCG2014_080_2_FD_183965 | JGI IMG/M metagenome (GOLD analysis project Ga0210056, IMG submission 183965) | Groundwater microbial communities from aquifer - Crystal Geyser CG07_land_8/20/14_0.80 (SPAdes) (version 2) | ecosystem: Environmental > Aquatic > Deep subsurface > Groundwater | place...
TGTACTTGCCCTTGCGCCTTCTCGCGCGCCCGCGCGAAGACCGGGAACAGGATCGAGGTCAGGATGGCGATGATGCTGATGACGACCAGTAGCTCAACCAGCGTGAAGCCGCTTCTTCGTCAGTCCATGGCGTCCTCCGCACGGGCACTCCCTCAGCCGGAGTTGTCGCTCCCGGGAGCCTCTGTGGGCGCGCTGTAGACGCGCGGTACCCGCCCGGGCACTGCCGTCTTCCGGCAGGGGATGGTAACCACGTCGCCGACCTGCACGCCGGGGAGGTCCGTCAGGTCCACGCTCGTGGCCTGCATGCCAATGCGACCCACGATGGGCGCCTGCGCCTCGCCCCTCAGGAGGAAGCGGCCTGTGCGGGCGCTTGCCAGGTCACGCGCGGCCCGGCGGAAAACGTCACCCGGGGTGGGGGTGCGCGCGTGGGGCGCCAGGGACAGCCCGTCCGCCCAGCCCACCGGGACGACTCCGAGGCGGCTCGGCCGCGCTGCCTGCCACTCGGAGCCGTACCCCACCGAGGCGCCGGCCGGCAGGTCGCGAATGGCCACAATCCGCCCGCGCAGACTGAAGGCACTCAGCAGCTTCATGTCGGGGCGCTGCAAGAACGGTGCCGGCCAGTCGCCGTACAGCAGGGTGCCTAAGCGGACCATGTCGAGGTGGCACTCCGGCAACCGCAGGAGCGCGCCGCTGTTCGCACAGTGACGAAGGGGTGGGGCAATGCCCCCTCGCGCCAACTGCGCCAGCAGCTCGCGGAACCGGAACCACTGCTGAAGCGGGGGGGCGGCATTGCGCTTCTGGGCAGTGGCGAAGTGGGTGTAGATTCCCTCGAAGTCAATCTCGTCTTGCTGGGTCAGCTCGCGCGCCAGCGCCGCCGCCCGGTCTGGCGCGAGTCCAAGGCGCCCCATGCCGGTGTCCACGTTCAGATGGCACCGGGCCTGCTTGCCCCGCCGTTTCGCCGACTCCACGAGGGCGGCCACCTGCTCGCGCGCGTAGACCGTGACCGTGATCCCGTGCACGAGGGCGTGGTCCGCCTGGTCCGCCAACGGCGGCATGAAACAGAGGATCGGCGTCTCGACGTTGTGCTCCCGAAGTGCAATCGCCTCCTCTACCGTCGAGACCCCGAGGTACTGCGCCCCCGCCTCGACGAACGTCCGCGCCGCTGCGACGGCGCCGTGCCCGTAGCCGTCCGCCTTGACGACCGCCATGAGGCGCGTCGCCGGTGAAAGCAGGCGCTGCACCTGGTGGAGATTGTGGGCCAGGGCGGCGCAGTCGATGTCCACCCAGAGCGAACGAGGAAGGTCTGCGGAAGAGAGTGGAGGGGACATGGGCGAACAAGTAGCCTCGGTCGGGTTGTCTTGGCGGCAGCGCCAGGCTGCTGCCGCGGCCGGGACGCGGACGCCCGGGGGCACGAGAGCCCGGGGCAGCCGGAGCGCCGGCAGGACTCCATTCTTCCCTCCCCGCCGAGGCTGCGCAAGGCATGTGGACTACGGGGCCGTGGACACGCGGGTCTTTCGGCCAACGTGCTTCCACGCCGCCCCGCGTCGGCTATAATACGGCTGTGACCATCGGGAACGGTCGATGGCACAGTGAGCAGTCGGGGTCTGCTCCGGGACGAACCCACCACAGTCATACAGCCCCGACGAGGATGTACACAACGTGCCCAAGCCCATGCGTCGCGCCACCCAGCTCGCTCCGTTTGCTCTCCTGAAGACCGCCCTGTCACCGCTGGGGATGAAGCGCGCCACGGCGCGCGTAGCGGCAAACCAACTCCTGAAACTGCTGGAGCGGTCTGACGATCGGAGCCTGATCCGCCTGACCAAGGTGGCGGAGAAGGTGGCGCGCACCTCGCACCACCGGGCGCAGATGCAGCAACTGCGCGAGCTGTTCGAGAACAAGCATCCCGCCTTGGACTTGGTTCGTCGCCTCAGCACACAACTCCACCCGAACTGCCGGCGCTCTCTGATTGAGGCACTCACGGTCAACGCCACCTGGATCGGTAGCGTCGAGCGGAAGCGCTTCCGAGATGCCCATGGCGTCCAGCCCCCTACCTTGATGGTCATCAGCCCGACGATGCGCTGCAACCTCGATTGCACCGGCTGCTATGCCGGCAAGTACCCGCGGCAGGGAGACCACCTGGACTTGGCGACCATCGATCGAGTCATCAACGAAGCCAAACAGATGGGGACCTACTTCTTCGTCATTTCCGGGGGCGAGCCGTTCGTCCGCAGAGACCTCTTCGAGCTCTACGAGAGCCACCCCGACTGTGCGTTCCAGATCTACACCAACGGTACGTTGATCGACGACAAAGTGGTCGAGCGGCTGGCCGAGTTGGGCAATGTCGGGCCGGCCATCAGCCTCGAAGGATGGCAAGAAGAGACAGACGCCCGGCGCGGTGAGGGGGTCTACCAGCAGGTGATGGCGACGATGGACCGGCTGCGAGAAGCCGGGGTCTTCTTCGGCTTCTCGGCCACCTCCACGCGGCGGAACGTCCACGTGTATCTGCAAGAGCGATTCATCGACCACATGGTCGAGAAGGGCTGCCTGTTTGGGTGGTTTTTCATGTTCGTCCCGGTGGGAAAAGACGACGACCTGGACCTGATGCTGACGCCCCAACAGCGTGACCAGATCCGCTCCTGGACCATGGAGATCCGCCGACAAAAGCCCATCTTCGTGGCCGACTTCTGGAACGACGGGTGCCTCACCGACGGCTGCATGGCCGGCGGCCAGCTCTACTTGCACCTCAACTACCGCGGCGATGTGGAGCCGTGTGTGTTCATGCACTTTGCGCAAGACAACATCAAGGACATTTACGCGCGCGGGGGCACGTTGGGCGACGCGCTGAAGTCGGACTTCTTCTGTGCCGTCCGCGAGCGCAACCGCAAGCACAAGAACCGGCTGCAGCCGTGCATGATCGTCGACCACAACCAGTGGCTGGAGGAAGCCGTCAAGCAGGGCAAGGCCCATGCCACGCATCCTGGCGCCGAGGCCATCGTCACCACCCATCGCGACGCCGTGCGCGCCTGGTCGCGCGAGTACGCCAAACTGGCCGATGCCGCCTGGGAAAGCGGTGAGTACGACTGGGCGAAGAAGGACGAGCAGGACCTCTGGGCGACGGCGAGAACGCGGGGGGACGAGGACGTCCACATGTGGGGCGAGGAAGACGCGGCGCCGGAGTAGAGCGGCGGCGAGGCTGCGGGGTCGGGAGACCCTCGCCGAGCGGGTGCAGCGGAGCGGCTGACGCCGGCGGTTACCCCCCCGCCTGCGCCAGGAACTCGTACGCCTTGACCAACTCGTCGGCTCGCTCCTCGTCGGTGTCGCCCGAGACCCGCTCCACGGAGAGGCAGCCGCCGTAGCCACCCTCGATCACTTGCGCAAGCAGCCTTGCGTAGTCGAGCTCGCCCGAGCCGACCGTGGGGAAGCTCGCCACGTCTTTGCCGCCCACTTGGTCCTTCAGGTGCACATGGCCGATGAAGGGCAGTAGTTCGTCCAGGTCCTCAAAGGGATCGGCGCCTTCGTAGTAGACGAGGTTCGCCGGGTCGAAGCCGATGCCGACGTTGGGGTGGTTGATCGCCGCCATAGCCTGGAGACAGCGCTGGGGCGTTCCTGTCATCCCGCCGTGGGTCTCGAGGCAGATCACCATTCCCTGCTCGCCCGCCACGTCCGCGACGCGGCAGAGGTTATCACAGAACAGGCGGGTCTCGCGGTCGATCTGGGCGGGTTCTTTGCCCTGGAACGAGAGGCTGCCAGTGTCGAACACCTCGGCCTCCAGCGCTCCCGCGACCCGAAGCGCCTGTTTCAGTTGGCTCGTGCCCTCCTTCGTCAGCAGGTCCGACGGGCCGCCGACCGCCGCGATCCGGAGGTCGCTCAGCTCGGCTTTGTGCGCGAGTTCCTCCACCTCGAAGTCATCCAACTCGTGCAGCGCTTTGAGGAACTGGGTCTTGGTGAAGTAGACCGCAAGCTGTTCGAAGCCCGCCCCGACAATGGCGTGCACCGCGGCATCGAACGTGGAGAGGCAGAGGTTGAACGCGGACAGTTGTGTTATCATCTTGCACCGACCTTTGGGTAGGTTCCGTAGGCTACGCCCCTCGGCTCGCGCCACCGGACTCGGTTGCCGATCAACCGAGGTTTGACACTTCCGGTACGGGCCTGTGTCGGCTTGGGCCAGACTGGACCCATCTTTCTCCCGGGAAGGCTGTGGCGTCCTTCCTACGAGCGTGGAGGTTCCGCATGAACGTGCTCGTCCCCATTGTCCTCGCGACGGTGGCCCTGTCCGTTGCCTATCACCGCTACGGTCGGTTCGTCTCCCAGAAGCTGGGAGTTGACCCGGAGCGGACGACGCCGGCCATCGAGTTGGAGGACGGCCGCGACTACGTGCCGACCCGGTGCGGCATTGTCTTCGCTCATCACTATGCCTCCATCGCCGGCGCGGGCCCGATTCTCGGCCCCACTATGGCGCTGGTGTTCGGCGTCGTGCCGGCGTTTCTGTGGACGGTCCTCGGCGGCATCTTCATCGGCGCGGTACACGACTTTGCGTCGCTCTTCGTCAGCATGCGCGAGCGCGGCCGGTCCATCGCGGAAACCGTCCGCGGGGTGCTGGGGCCCGTGGGCTTCTTCGTGTTCATCCTCTTTCTGCTGGTGATGCTGGTGATGGTGACCTCAGCGTTTCTGGCGGCTTCCGCCAAGGCGCTGACCTCCGCCATCCCGCTGAGCTTCTTCGGTCTGGATACCTCGCAGACCTTGCTGCCGGTGACCCGCGACGACCCGACCGTCGCCCGCGTCGGGGGCATTGCCTCCACCTCCGTGATTCTCCTCACCCTGTTCGCGCCGGTGCTGGGGTATCTCCTGTACCGCCGCAATCTCGACACCCGGGCAGCGTACGTCATCGCCGGGGCGACAGTCATCGCCTCCGTGGTCATCGGTCTCGAACTGCCCGTGCGGCTGGAACCGAAGACCTGGATGGTCGTGCTTGCCGTCTACAGCTTCATTGCGGCCGGGCTTCCCGTCTGGGTGTTGTTGCAACCGCGCGACTTCGCCAATGTGCTGCTGCTGTACGGCGGCATGGGGCTGCTGTTCCTTGCCAGCCTCGGCGCGGGCCTGCGCGGAGTGAAGTTCCAGGCCCCGATGGCGGACATGGCAACCGGCACAGCCACCCTCGGCGCGATCTGGCCCGTCCTCTTCATCACCATCGCCTGCGGAGCCATCTCCGGGTTCCACGCGCTTGTCTCCGGCGGCACCTCCTGCAAGCAACTGAAGAGCGAAGCAGACGCCCAACGGGTCGGGTTCGGCGGGATGCTGCTGGAGTCGATGCTGGCTGTCATGGTCCTCGTGGCAGTCGGGGCCGGTCTCAGCCACGCCAAGTACCTGACCGTCGTGTACCCCGGGGCCCCCGGCGCCAGCGGCAACCCGATTCTGGCCTTCGCCCTGGGCGTCGGCGCCCTTCTGGAGAGCGGGCTCCTGATCCCCAAAGCGCTCGGAACCGTTGTCGGGGTGTTGATGGTAGAGGGTTTCGTCGTGACCACTCTGGACACCGCCATCCGGCTGAACCGCTACGTCTTCGAGGAGTTCTGGACTGCGATCGTGGGCCGCAAAGTCCCGGTGCTGGGCGCCGCTTGGTTCAACTCGGGCCTGTCTGTTGCGCTGATGCTGCTCATGGCATGGGGAAACGCGTTCAACGCTCTGTGGCCCGTCTTCGCCACCGCCAACCAACTACTGGCGGCGTTGACCCTCATCGCCGTCTCCGCCTGGCTGACCCGGGCCCGGAAGCCCTACTGGTATGTCGTTTGGCCGGCCTTCTTCATGATCGCCACCACCACTGCGTCCCTGCTTCTCCTCCTGAAGAAGCACTTTGCGGCGCCCAACTACACCTTGGCGGCGACCGACTTCGTGCTGCTCCTGCTCTCCGCAGTGCTGACCGGGCTGGCGGTGAAGACGTTCCTGAGGCCGCGACCGGCCGACGACACCGTTGTCGGCGTGGCAGCCTGACAGTGAGCGGCGGTTAGCGCACGGGCACGGGCCGGACCACCCGGAACCGCTCGCCCGTATCCGCTTGGGCGATCAGCTCCAACAGGTAGACGCCACGGGTTAGCGGCTGGGCACTCGCGGTGCGGCCGGTCAGCTCCACCGCGCCGGCACCGGCGGCGCTCTCATAGGGACCGCCGACATACACGGGACGCCCGACGCTGTTCTTCAGAGCGAGTTGCACCCGGGCCGGCTGGCTAAGGGTGAAGGCCACGCTCAGGCCGGCGCCGCGGCCGCTGGGCACAACCGTCACGTTGGTGAGCTGCAACCGCGACTGCGCCGTGGCATCCACCTCGATCCGGAACCGCCGTTCTGTGGGCCCTTGGGCGTTGGTGCGGAAGCGGAAGCTGGTTGTGGTTCGCATCGCCTGGCGGGCGCCTGTCTCCAAATCCACCAGGTAGGCGCGGTACCGTCTCGGCAGGCTACTCAGGTCCGGCCAGCTCAAGTCGGCGGAAGCGGCGCTCCGGTTGGTTCGCGCCACCACTTCCCAGTCGGCCTTGGTCCCGATTCCCGCGCGCACGTCGGCAGCCAGCAGAGCCGCGCGGCCGCTGCCGGTAGCCATCCGCCACTTGCCCTGTTGCGGGGGGGCGAAGCCCAACGACAGGTAGGCGCCGTCGCTGTTCTCGATCACGGGCGGCTCCGCGAGCTGGAAGCCATTGGCGGCTCGCGTCCGCACGCCCCAGGCATTGGCGCCGTCGCGCAGTTCGCCGCTCTGCAGCACCAGCGGCAGAGCCCAGTCGCCCTCGGCAGACGCCGGTGCCGCCGCGCTGCCAACGCTAACAGCGCTCCGCACGGCGCAGGTGAAGCTATACCCGGAATTGGGCTTGTTGAGAAGCGCGAAGGCCCCCTGACCGGCCTCCAGCCGCGAGACGGCCCGGTCGCGGAGCACTTCGGGGAGGTTCTCCTTGTAGTGGGTGTCCCACAGCAGCCGGTACGGATCGTTTGCGTCCAGGTGGTCGTACACCCACATGTATGGCTCGGCGCTGCGCGTCAACGCGTCTTCTCCGCTGAGGAGGGTGCTCAGCGCGCCTTTGTTCTTTCCGTTGTCGAGCAACTGGATCTTCTCCAGGTTCCAGTCAAGCGCTTGGGTGAAGGGGTTGCCGAAGAGCTGCCAGCCTTGGTCGGCAAACAGCACCGCAACGGGCTGCGTGCAGTCGGTGACAGGTGTTCCCTGCGAGACGGCGACGGTTCGCTCGGTGTCGAACTTCCCAAAGTAGCCGCGGGCCCACGCGAAGCCAAAGGGCTGCTCACGGTAGGTCACGTACTTCTCTACCACCGGGTCGTAGGTCGCCAGCTTCAGGTGTTCTCCGGGGATTCCTAACAGCTCCGCGGCATCTGCGGGCGACAGGTCCTTGAAGGGGATCGTGAGAATCTGGCGGCCGGCCGAGAGCGTCAACCGCCACTCGCCCAGAATGTCGAGTGTCTTCGGGTCGAGACCGGTTACTTCGGCCTTGACGGTGTTGGCGCCCAAGGAGACGGGCTCCAATCTGGCCTCGAGTGCCCCGTTCTCGTCGGTGTTGCTCGCAGGGAGCCTCGACGGAAGCGTCAGGCTGCCATCGCCCGCCGTGACCGTCAGTGTCACCGCGACGCCGGGCACGGCGTTCCCGGGCTTGTCGAAGACGCTGGCCGTCACCGTAACGGAGTCGCCCACTTCCGCCCGGGTGCTGTCCGCCGTCAGCAGCAACTCGGCGGGCTTGCCTGCCGCCACGGTCGTTTCGGCAAGAGCCCGGTTGTTCTTCTCATTGGGGTCGGCTTCCAGGGCGGACACGGTAGCCTCGTTGGTGAGCGCGCCCACCTTTGTCGGCTCGACCACGAGGGTCACCGTCACCGTCGCGCCGACTGCGAGGCGGGCCAACGTCCACACGACCTCCTGGCGACCCTCGCCGTTCGTGCGGAGTTCGCACGTCCCTGCGGCCGACTGCGTGGAAACGGTGAGCACTGCCGCCGGCAGCGTATCGACGACCTTGAGTCCTGTCGCCGGGCTCGGCCCAGTGTTCTTCACCGTGAGCGTGTAGGTTAGCGACTCACCGGCCTGCACCGGCTCGGGGGTGGCGACCTTCGTCAGTTCCAGGTCCGCCGCTTGTACCGTAAGCGCGGCGTCATCGCTATCGTTGTCTGGGTTGGGGTCGGCCTGGTCGGCGGAGGTGATCGTCGCGGTGTTGGTGATCGTCTGGCCGCCGGTGCCGAGTTCCACCCGGGCGGTGATCCCCACAAAGGCCGAGCCTCCCGCCGGCACGTCGCCCACGTTCCAGACGCCGCTCATCGGGTCATAGTCGGGGCCTGAGTCGTGCCGCACGTAGGCCACGCCCGCCGGCAGCGCGTCTGTGATCCGGACGCCCGTCGCCGCGGTGTCCAGGCTCTGGTTGGTCACGGTCAGCGTGTAGGTGACTTCCTGCCCGAGGGTGGGCGTGGTGTTGTCGACCGTCTTCTTGAGGCCGAGGTCGGCCGACCGCAGCGAAGCGACGAACGTCACCGGCGTCGCGTTCGGGAGGGCGACAGCTACCTCGTGGGCGGCAGCGGTGCCCAACGTCAACGTAGCGCTCGCCTTGCCGTCGGCACCGGAAGGTCGGGTAACAGCGGGCTGACCCTCGAGCGTGCCCGCCCCGGCGGTCACGGTGAAGGAGAGCTGCGCGCCTGACACCGGATTGGCCCAACCATCGGTCACTCGCACTACGAACGGCTCTGGCAGCGGCTGCCCCTTCGCGCCACTTTGGCCGTCGCCGGACACGATCTCGAGGAGCGCGGCCGCGCCGGGGGTGACGTCAAAGGCGGCGCTGGCGACGTCGGGCAGACCGGTGACCATCGCCTTCAGCGTGTAGCCAGAGCCGACTTTGTTGAGCTTCAGCGTCGAGAAGGTTGCCACTCCGGCGACTGCGTTCGCCGTTGTCGTCCCGGAGAGCGCGCTTCCGCCCGGGTTCGCATCCAGAGCCGTCGTGACGGCGTTCGTGGCGCCGGTCACGGTGTTACCGAACTCGTCTTGGATCGCCACCTTCACCGCCGGCGAGAGCGCTGCGCCGGCAGCGGCGTTGGTCGGCTGCTGGGTAAATGCCAGCTTCCTAGCAGCAGCGGGAGTGATGTTGAACGCCGAACTGGCGGCGTCCGGCAGCCCCGTCGCCTTTGCTTTGAGCGTGTAGCCGGTGCCGGCCTTGTTGAGGCTGAGACCGGCGAACGATGCCACGCCGGCCGTCGCGGTCACTGTTGTTGTGCCGGAGAGCGTGCCCGCGGCCGGGTTGGTGCCGACTTCCAGGGTCACCGGGCTCGTCGCTGCTGTGTTCAGGTTGCCGAAGGCGTCCCTGATTTCGACCTTGATCGCGGGCGTGAGCGCGACGCCGGCGACGGCAGTTGTGGGCTGTACGGTGAACACCAGGGAGGCAGCCGCTCCGGGCACGAGGGAGACCTGGTAGTCCTCCACTTCGCCGTCGACCGCCAGGCCGCCAGGGCTGGGTGTTCCGGCACTGCTCAACCGGAACCGCGCATAGGTGGTGCCCACCTTGCCGCTGCTGGGAACCGAGCAGGAGAGTGACTGGAGACCCGCCACCACCGGCTTGGCACTGAAGATCCGCTCGCCCGTGTCCAGCCAGTCGCCGTCGGCGTTGAAATCCGCCCAGGCGTCCAGCTTCCCGGCTCCGGAGGCGGTTACGGCCACAGTTGCCGACTGCCCGACGGAGAGTGGAGAGGCAAACCCGACGCCGTCTTCGTCAGCGGTCGCCGACAGGTCGTCGCCGTCGGCGCCCGTGGTGGGTTGACCGTCGGTCTCGGAGTCCGTGTCGGCGGCCCCGAGTCGCAGTGCGCTCAGCCCGTGGCGCGCGCCGTTGTTGGCCAGGAGCGTGGGGTACTTGGGGCTGCCTGCCGCATCGGGCGCGTCACCGAAGTCGTAGACGACCCCGACGGAGAGCGTTACCGTTGCCTCCTCGGAGTACTCCTGCCCATCGGACGCCTTGTATGTGAACGTGTCGGTCCCGGTGAAGAACGGATTGGAGGCGTAGGTGAACAAGCCGTCGGTGCCGAGTGACAAGGTGCCGTTGGCGGGGTCGCTGGCCCACACCGACGACAGGGAGGCGTTCTCGGCGTCGGTGTCGTTCTGGAGCAGACCGGGCGCCGGCACCGTGAGTTCCTTGCCCTGGAGGGCCGCATAGGGGCCGTCGTTTGCCGCGACCGGCGGGTCGTTCACCGGGGTGACGGTGATCGTGAACGTCGTGCTCGGAATGGTGCCGCTGTTGCCGTCCGACACGGTGAAGGTGAAGCTGTCTGTTGTGGTCTCCCCACCGTTGTGCGCGTAGGAGAGTAGCCCGCCGTCGAGGTCGTCCTGGGTGAAGCTGCCGCCCGCACCCAACTGCGACTCGCCCGACTTCAGCAGCTTCCCGTTCGCAGGGGCGGTCCCCACGGTGAAGGTCAGCGTCTGCGCCGGTAGGTCGACGTCGGTTGCTTTGAGCTCGGTGTCGCAGAGGGGCTCTGTGCCGCCTTCCGGAACGGTCAGCCCGGCACTTACCGCCATCACAGGCGGGTCGTTCACAGCCGTCACGTTCACGGCCCGGACCGGCTGGTTGCTGAGACCGCCGTCGCCGTCGGTCAGCGCGAACTCAATCTGGCGCTGGGTGGTGTCGGGCGATTGCGAGACGTTCTCGTACGTCAGGTTGCGGAGCACAGCCTGTGTTGCGGCGGGCGTGGCGCTGGCGTTGAGATTCACAGCCAGCGGCGTCGCCCCGTCATGGCCGCCGAACACCGCGCCGATGAGCGTCCCGCCGTAGGTGACGTTGTTGCTCGACACGCCGATCTGGCCCGCGCCCGTGCCTTCGTTGCGGACGCCCAACCGATCCTCCGTCGTGCCTCCGTAGGCGAACTGTGCGGAAAGCGTGCCGCCGGCGAAGTTCGCGGAGTTGGCGTCGGTCACCGTTGCGGCCGCAGCCAGGACGATCGGCGGGTCGTTCTCCGCGTAGTCAACCGGGGCGCCTCCCAGGACGATCACCGGCGCCGCGTTGACCTCGACCGCCAGACCAAACTCCGAGGTGTTGCCGGCGTCGTCCGTTGCCGTTGCTGTCACGACATGCCCGGGCGTGAGACCGAGCGGAACCGTGGTGCTGAACGGGCCGGAAGCGCTGACGCTGACCCAGTCCAAGTGGTCCTTCCCCTCGCCGTAGCCGCTCGGGTCCGCCGCCGCGCTGACAAAGAGCTCGAGGGTCATTGGGTAGCCATTGAGGCTGTCGAGGGTGCCCTCGATTGTGGTCGAGCTACCGTCGGTCTGGACACTGGTAAGCACTGGGTATTGCTGGAAGTGGTTGGGGTCGGTTCCGCTGCCGCTGGAACTGTTGGTTGTGACCCCGTCCTTGCCCAGGTCGATGCCGAGGGAACCGTTGTCGTGGAGGGAGTTGCCGAGGAGCTGGTTCCCCAAGCCCGCGCTCTGGGGGGCGCCCCACAGGGCGATGCCGATGCCCGTGCAGTGGGCGATATGGTTGCCGTCGCCCGGGTTCGTCCCCCCAATGCGGGTGTTGCTGCCGCCGGCCTTAAGGTCGATGCCGTGGGTGCAGCCGAGAACGGTGGTGCCATCGGCAGCAACGCCGATGGCATTGCCTTGGATCGTGTTGTTGCTGGTGCCGGCGTTGAGCAGGTGGAGGCCTTCGTTGTCGGCGGAGATCACGTTCCCGGGCGCGGTGCCGGGCACAGCCGTGTTGCCGCCGATGACCGTGTCAGACGACGAGGCCACGGTGATGCCGTGACCTCCGTTCCGGAGGTTCATCGTCCCAGTGACGTCGACACCGACGAAGTTGCCCTGGACGGTGGTGTAGGTTGCGGCGCTGACGCTGATCCCCCCGCCGGTGTTGCCGGCGATGACATTCTGCTCCGCCGCTGTTGGACCGCCGATCAGGTTTTCGGACGCCGAAGTCTCGACGAGCACGCCGTACAGCGTGTTGCCCTGCCCGGTCGTCGCGCCGCTGGCGCCGGGACCGATGAAGTTGAGCTTGACCTTGTTGAACGATGTCCCTGCACCCGCCAGGTGGACGCCATTGCCTCCGTTGCCGAAGATGACGTTCCCCAGCGCGTTGCCGGGGTCGCCAACCGAGTTGTGTTGGGCGCCGCCGTTGATTGTCACCCCGTTGCCCTGGTTGGGCACTGTGCCGTTGAGGTCCAGGTTGTCGTTCTTGCCGCCGATGTTGCAGAGCCGCACGACGTTGTAGTCGGAGCCGCTGCCGTCGATGCGGACGCCGTCGCCCGTGTTACCGGAAAGGGTGCAACCGTCGGTGTAGCCAGCGCCATCCGTGCCACCGATCTGGTTGCCGTTCGCGCCGCCCGTGACGAGCACGCCGTTCTCGCCGTTGCCCACGGCGACTTTGCCGCTACGGCTCAGGCCGATGAAGCAGTTCCGCAGGTTGGCCCCGGTGGCGCCGTTCTGCACGGCGACGCCGTTCTGGGCGTTGCCTGAGACGAGCACGAAGTTGATCGGGCCTGGCGCCCCGTTGGCGTCGCCGATCAAGGCGTTGTGCGCCTCGATCACGATGCCGCTGCCGCCGTTGGGCGGCGAAGACGCCGCCTGCCCCTGAGCGTCGGTGCCGATCTGGCAGCCGTACACGGCCGCTTGGTCGCCGAGGAGCACCAGTCCGTTTCCACTGAAGGCGTTCACAGTGAGGCCGCGCAACTCGCAGCTATCGGCGTAGGCACCCACGACGAGACCGTCGCTGTTGGGCTGCCCGACGTTGCCGCCGGCGAGTTCAACGCCGGGCCACGGCTGCGTGCTGCCCACGAAGGCTTTCTGCGTCTGACCGTCAATCTTCGTGCTGGCGCACTCGAGTTGCGGCAAGGGCGTTGTCGGCGCGATCCGCGCGACTTGCGTGGTAGGGTTGTAGCCGGGATCCGAGGTGGAGATGGCAAAGGTAATCGTCGCGGCTGGGTTCGCATTGGCGAACAGAATCGCGTCGCGCAAACTGCCTGCGCCGCTTTCGTTGGTGTGGGTCACTTTGGGACCACTGATCTCGACCCGGTAGTCTTCGACCTCGCCGTCAGGAGCATAGCCGTCGGCGGGCAGGTACTGCTGCGTGCTGAACCGCAGGCGCGCATAGGTGGGACCGGGGTCAGCGTCCATTGGGACGGGGAAGGTCACCGTCTTGGTCCCGATTCCCTGCAGCGGGTGGTCGGGGATGGCCTGCTCGCCCGGATCGTCCCAGTCACCGTCGCGGTTGAAGTCGATCCACCCCTGCAGGTAGCCGTCGCCTGCGTGGACGATGTCGATGGAGGCGGTCGTGTTGGGAATGAGGGAGGTGGCCGACAGGACGCCGTCTTCATCGTTGGGCACGCCGTCGTTGTCGTCGCCCTTGGCGTCGAGACTGGGGTGGCCGTCCGCCTCTGCATCCACCTCGGCGCCGAGGTGAAGCCCCGCCACGATCGAGTGCATCGCGCCGTTGTTGATCGCTGCCGTGGGGTACCGGTAGGTTGTGCCGTCATACGGCGCGTCGCCGTAGTCCGGGTCGCCGCCGACCGAGACCTCGTAGTCTTCCACTTCGCCGTCGGGCGCGTACCCGTTGGGTTGCAGCCCGTACTCGGTGCTGTAGCGGAATCGCGCGAAGGTCTTCCCGAGCTTGGCGGCGGCCGGCACACTGCTGATGGCAACGGTGTGCGGGTTGCCCGTGGCCGACAGTGGGACGTCCCAGACCACGTGCTCTTCCTGGTCGTTCCAGACACCATCGCCGTCGAAGTCGATCCACCCGTTGAGGTTGCCGTCGCCAACCACGTTGACCGTCAGGTCGGTCGGCTGCCCGGGCCTGAGCGTCGGGATTGTCACGCCGTCGTCGTTCGTGTCACCGTCGGCGTTGGCCGTGGGCTGGCCGTCCGTGTCGGGATCCACGTCGGTGCCCAGATACACGTCGTTGGCCGGCGTTCCCTTCCACACCGTGTGGCGTGCGCCGTCGTTGAGCTTGAGGGTCGGATACGCCGGATCGGGAGCGTCGCCGAAGTCCACCTGCCCGCCGATGGCGACCTGGTAGTCCTCGACCTCACCGTCGAGCGCGGGACCCGTGGGCGACAGCCCGCCGGTGCTGCTGAACCGGAAGCGCGCAAAGGTGTTCCCCAGGATCGCGCCTGACGGCACGGCGACGGTCAGTTCGTGGGGGTTGCCGGTGTCAGACAACGGCTCGTCCCAGACCACGTGCTCGTCCTGGTCGTCCCAGACACCATCGTGGCCAAAATCCACCCAGCCGGCCAGGTACCCGCTTCCCGTCACGGTAACGCTGATCTTGGCCGTCGTTCCGGGCGCCATCGGGGTGAGAAACGCCACGCCGTCTTCATCGTCGGGTGTGGCGCCATTGGTGTCGTCTCCGTCGGCCCCCGGAGTTGGCTGACCGTCGTTCTCGAGGTCAAATGCTGCGCCCAGGAACAGACCGGCCTCGGTGAAGTGCCGCGCGCCGTCGTTGGCCAACAGCGTGGCGTACGGGCCGTTCGCGTCGCCGTAATCGGCAGGGACTTCGGAGCCTACTTGGAGCGACTTGGAGAACTCTGAGGTGTTGTTGTTGAGGTCGATGGTCGTCGCCGTGACATACTGACCGCCGGGCAATGCAGACAGGGCTGCCGTGAAGTAACCGTTCGTGTCGGGGTACGCGTCACCCACATACTGCTTCCCCTCGCCGTACCCGTTGTCGGCCGGATCGACGGCGTCGTTCAGAAACAGCTCCACCCTGGCCGAGGAGGCGGCCGGGCCCAGGTCTACGCGCCCTTCGATGGTCGTCGTGCCGGCGTTGGTGTGGATCGCGAGCAACTCCGGGAAGTTGACCAAGTTGTTGGAGCCGGAGTCGGTGTCGCCTGGGTCGTTGGGCGTCACGCCGGGAGCGGCGTCGGCCGGGTCGTGGAGGTCGATCCCCAGGTACGCGTTGGCGTGGATTGCGTTCTGAGAGATCAGGTTGCCGACCCCGCCGTCCACATACACGCCGGCCCGGTTGTTGCCGGCGAGGGTATTCCCGTAGCCCGCTTCACCGACGAAGTTGTCGTGTGCCCCGGAGAGCAAGCCGACACCGTGCCAGCCGTTGCCCAGACCCGGAGCGACAGTGCCGTTCCCGTCGGTGCCGATGTAGCAGCCCGTCACCAGGTTGCCAGTGGCGGAGTTGCCCTCAATCGAGATTCCGTTCCCGGCCCAACCGCTGATCACCAGCGACCGAACAACGCAGTTTGCCGCTGTCAGCTTCAGTCCGTCCGCGCCGCTCGCCAGCGACCCGTTGACCACCACCTCCGGCCCCGCCGCGTTCGTGTCGCCTGTGAACGCTGTCTGTGTCGCGCCGTCGATCACCGTACCATCGGCCGTGACCGCCGGCAGCGCACTGGTCGGCTGGATGGTGAACGCGCCACCCGCGTACCCGGGATCGTTCGTTAGGATGTTGAGGGCGATTGTCGAGCCCGGATTGGCGTTCGCAAAGAGAATGGCCTCACGCAGACTGCCGTAGCCGCTGTCGCTGGTATTGGTGACCGTCGTCGGTGGGTCGCCCACCAGAATCCCGCCGGAGAACTCGGAGCTGTTGCCGGAGTAGTCGGTGGCCGTGGCGGCGAGGGTCTGACCCACAAAGCAGGGAAGAAGGCCGGTGGCATCCCACGTACCGGGGCCCGTCACGAGGGTGGAGCCCAGGTACTGCTCCCCCTCTCCGTAGCCCGACGGATCGGCGGCGGCGTTGGCGAAAAAGTCAACCATTACGGGGTACGCGGCGTTGCCCACCGAGCTATCCAGTGTGAACTTGGCGACTGTGGCGGAGCCTGTCGTGTAGGCACCCAGCAAAAGAGGGAAGTTCTGCAGATTGTTCGGCCCCAAGGTGTCGTCGTCGTTGGCATCGTTGGCGGTGACGCCGTCCGGCCAGAGGTCGATCCCGAGTCCGCCGTTGGTGTGGATTGAGTTGCCGCGGATATTGACGCCGGAGCCGGACGGGTACACCAGGATGCCATCGCCGCCGTTGTATGCGATGACATTCCGGGCGGCGCCGGTGCCCCCGACCACGTTGTTGGAGCCGCTGCCAATGAGCACCCCGCTGAGCCCGTTGGGGACAGCGACGGCGCCCCCTTGATCGGTGCCGAGGAAACACGTCTCCACGCGGCAGTTGCTCGCGGAGATGCTGACGCCGTTGCCGCCGAACCCGTTGATCACCAGACCCCGGACGATGCACCCATCGGCCACGCACGAGAACCCGTCGGACGAACTCAGGAGGCTGCCATCGATCTCGATGACGGGCAGACCACTAACATACCCAGGCTGGGTGGTTCCGTCGATCGTGACTTGGTTGCTGAGGGCCGAGTATACCGAGAGCGGCTGGATGACCTGGTGTCCGCTGCCGATGCTGAAGGTGATCGTGTGCGGTCCTGTCGTGGCGACACTCTCCTCGATCGCCGACCGCAGCGTGGTGATTCCGCTGCCACCGAACTGGGCCTCGGCGACGCCGTCGCCGATGTTCCAGTCCAGGTCGTCGCCGGTCGAGTTCACGACGAAGGTCGCTGCGGACCCTCGCGTGCCCATCGCCACCAAGCCCGTGAGTAGCAGGATCGCCGCTGTTCGTGTGGTTGTGTGCATGATGACGCTCCTTGGCCAACAGCCGAATGAGGTATCTCCCTCGCGCAGAACACGCGGGATTCTACCCGATTCGATAGTCAGCCAACACCCCAACGTCACTGTCCACCGGCAGCGAGGGGCGCCCGAAGAACTCCCCATACAACGCCCGCACCGCCGCGTCGCAGTCGGCCTCAACGACGCCGAACATCATGCTGACCTCTGAAGAGCCCTGGTTGATCATCTCGATGTTGACGCCGGCCTCCGCCAGGGCGCTGCAGGCTCTGGCGGCCAGTCCCACGGTGTGCCTCATTCCCTCGCCGACAACCATCACCAGTGCCAAGTCGCGCTCGACGGCGACCTCGTCCACTTCGCACTGGAGCCGCACCCGGTCCAGGACCCACGCCTCGCTCTGCGGGGTGAACGCCTGCTTCCGCATGATGACCGAGATGCTGTCGATCCCGGACGGGGTGTGCTCATAGGAAATGCGCTCGTCCTCGAGGATCTGGAGTAACCGGCGACTGAAGCCGACCTCCCGGTTCATGAGGTACTTGCTGACATAGAGCGTGCAGAACCCCGGGGCGGCGGCAATGCCCACTACCCCGCCCGGCACCGGGTCGCGCTGGCCGACGATGCGCGTGCCCGGCGCCGTGGGGTTGTTCGTGTTCTTGATACAGACCGGCACCCCGGCGCGGTAGCACGGCATCAACGCCTCGCCGTGGAGGACGCTGAACCCGGCGTACGCCAGCTCTCGCATCTCCCGGTAGGTGAGCTCGGCTACTGGCTGCGGGTTCGCGACCATCTTCGGCGAAGCGGCGAAGACGGAATCGACATCGGTCCACTTCTCGTAGACCTCGGCCTTGGTAGCCGCCGCGAGAATGGCGCCCGTGATGTCCGAGCCGCCGCGGGGGAAGGTGACCACGCTGCCCGACTCCGTGTGCCCAAAGAACCCAGGGAAAACGAGCGTGCCCTCCCGCTCGCGCAGCCGACTGAGCCTGTCGTAGGCCTCAGGAAGCACCTGGGCATGGCCCGGTTCGTCGCTGAGCAGCATCCCTGCCTCGCCCGGGTCGACGTAGGAGACCTCGATCCCCTGGGCGCAGAAGAACCGCGCGACCAGCTTCGCGCAGTTGTCTTCGCCGGCGGCCTTCAACACATCCGTGAAGGCTTCCTCGTAGAACGTGTCCGCCGACAGGCGCTCCCGCAGGTCGGCCTCGATCTCGGTCACGATCTCCTCGCCCACGCCGAGCGCCCGCGCCAACTCCGCGTAGCGCTCGACCACCTGCGCCAACTCCGCCTCGCCGGTCTCCCCGCTAAGGCGCGCCTTCGCCAGCGCGATCAGCAGGTCGGTGACCTTGGTGTCGTCGTCGTCCCGCTTGCCGGGCGCGGAGACAACCACCAGCCGCCGTGTCGGGTCGGCGGTGACGATCTCGAAGACTTGGCGAATGGAAGCTGCCGTGGCGAGCGAGGTGCCGCCGAACTTCGCGACTTTCATGGCGAACGACTCCTTCGTTGGGGGTGCGCTGAGGGCTGAATTCAACGGTCGCAAAGTTCTGACCGGTTCTCCATCCCTGTGCCCCTGGTCCGGCCCGCATGTCTCGGGTTGCAGAATGCCACACGCGGGCTACACTGTATGACCGCGCAGCCAGAGCGGGCACTTGTCTGGAAGCGCGCCCGGGTGACCGACGATGAAGATCAAGCGAATCCAGCTCAGCAACTTCCGCGGGATCGAGTCTCTCGACCTCGACTTCACGGGTCCCGACGGGCAGCCGCTCGACACCATCGTGCTGGCAGGACCGAACGGGTGCGGGAAGACGAGCGTGCTGGAGGGGTGCCTGGTTGGGTGTGGGAGTGCCGGGTTGATCGGGCAGAAGGCGGAGTCCACGAGCGATGTACGGCTTGGTGCCGACCGGTTCATTCTCGGACTGAAGCTGCAGTTCGCGGATACCGATGTCGACACAACAGTCACATCACAGTCCTTGCCGACGCACCAACTCATTGTGGAAGAGCAGGTGCGCCAAGGCCGGGAATGGACCCGGATTGAGTACTTCTCCTCTTGGCGTGAGCCGAAGCTCGTCGGCAGCGTGCCCGTGACGGCGGGTAACAGCGGGGGACGCCCGGAACCGTCTCAGCAGAACCGACTGTGGCTGGTGAAGCAGCACCTGGTCAACCTGACCGCGCGCCGGGCTATGGGGTCGCCCGAGCAACGCAGACAGGTCGATCCCGGGCCGGACCCCCTCGTGCGGATGAACGAAGGCTGGCGCCTGTTCTACCCGGATCGGACCCAGCGGTTTGCAGTCAGGCCCGCGGGTACCGACATCGACGAAGGCTTCGACCTGTTCTTGGAAGACAGCGGCAGCGACCTCAGCCTCGCGGTAGACGCCCTCAGTTCTGGAGAACTCGAAGTGCTCACCATGCTGGGTTGGTTCGCCACCCGGGACCTCTCCGACGGCATCGTCCTCATCGACGAACCGGAACTGCACTTGCACCCGGCCTGGCGCCGGACCGTTCTACGGGCGCTACGAGCCGTGCTGCCGCAGACGCAGATCCTCTGCGCGACCCACTCGCCGGAAGTGCTGGAGTCTGTCTACAGTTACCAGCAATTCACGCTGCTCCCCTTCCAGGACCCGCGCATCCGGCTGGTGACTGAACCTGATCGAGTCGAGGCCCTCGCTGCATGACCGCGAACACGGCCACGCACCTCGGTCCTCTGCTCCAAGCCCGACCGATCGTGCTGTGGGTAGAGGACCGGTCCACGCGGGAGTACCTCTCCACCGTCTGGCAACCCGAGGACCAGTTGTTCCAGCTCCTCATCGCGGGCGGGAACGCGACAGTCGTCGCGGTAGTGCACGACCAACGAGAGGCGGGGTACGAGCATGTCTTCGGGCTCGCGGACCGGGACTTCGGGGAGTCGAACCACGACCGCTGGCAGAACCCGCAATCGGGGCTTGCGGTGTTCAAGGCAACGGCGTTCGAGGTCGAGAACCACCTGCTGAACTGGGAGGCGCTCGCGGGATGCAGCGAGAACGTGAAGCGGCTCCGCAGAAAGAAGATATTCGCGCTCGGGCGGAGGAACTTGCCCGAGGGAGGGTCTGGTGGAGGGCTTGCCGGTCCGTTCTGGCAGACTACCGGTGCCGCCTCGTGGGCAACTACCCGAAGCACCCGAAGGTCGAGGAAGTCGGCAGCCTCGCCGAGGCTGACCGCTTCCTCCGGGACGGCGACTGGTCGCAGTCTTTCCCAGCTCATACGGCCCACCTCCAGGACGTCGGCAGCCTCGCTGCCGACTTGGCCGCCGCCCACACCGTGCAGTACGGCCACTTGCAGGACGGAACGTGGACCCACCACTTCTCCGGGAAAGAGGTCTTCCGCCACGTGCGCGGGTACCTGTTCAACCAGAACTACGCCTCGCCCGAGGAGATGGACGGGGACCTCGCCAAGTCCGTCGCGGAATGGCAGGTGCAGAACAGTGCCGTTCCGCTGGAGCTGGTGGAGCTGAAGAGGGTTCTCCGACAGCGCGTCGGGCTCTGACTGAGTGGCCGCGACGCCGTGCCCCCAGTCTCTTGCCCTTCGCTTTTTCCCCCGCCCTACAGCGACGCCACAAACCCCCCGATCCGCCCGATGGCCTTCTTCAGATTCTTCATGCTGGTGGCGTAGGTGGCGCGGACGTAACCTTCGCCGGCGGGACCGAAGGCGGTGCCCGGGACGACGGCTACCTGTTGCTCCTCGACGAGGCGCCGGCAGAACTCCTTCGAGGTGAGCCCGGTGGACTCGATGTTGGGGAACACGTAGAAGGCGCCCAACGGCTCGAAGCAGCGGAGACCGGCGTCGCGCAGACCGTTGACCAGGACGCGGCGTCGTTCATCGTAGGCGGTCTTCATCCGTTGCACGTCTGCCTCGCCGCCGCGCAGAGCCTGGGTGGCGGCCACTTGGGCAGGCGTGGAGGCGCACATCATTGTGTAGGAGTGCACGCGGGTCATGGCGTCGAGAAGGTCTGCCGGTCCGCAGGCGTAGCCGATCCGCCAACCGGTCATGGCGTAGGACTTGGAGAAGCCGTTGAGCAGGATCGTTCGGTCCCACATGCCGGGCAACTCGGCGAAGCAGGCGTGCTGGCCGGCGTAGGTGAGCCGGTCGTAGGTCTCGTCGGAGAGCACCAGCAAGTCGCGTTCCTCGGCGAGGCGGGCAACGGGCAGCAGCTCGGCCCGGGTCATCACCGAGCCCGTCGGGTTGTTGGGGAAACCCAGCAGAATGGCGCGGGTGCGGTCGGTGAGCAGCGACCGGACAGTGTCGGCCCGGAGCTTGAAGTCGTCCGCTTCGCGCATCGGCGCCAGTACCGGCGTGCCACCGGCCAGCTTCACACATGCGGAGTAGGCGACGAAAGACGGGTCGGGGATGATCACCTCGTCGCCCGGGCTGACAACGGTGCGGATGGCCAGGTCGATGGCCTCGCTCACGCCAACGGTGACCAGGACCTCCTGAGCCGGGTCGTACTGCACACCGTAAAGCCGGGCGAACAAGTCGCTGATCTCCTGGCGCAGTTCCGGTGTGCCCGCATTGGAGGTGTAGTGGGTGTCGCCGTGCCGGAGGGAGTTGTAGACTTCGTCGCAGACATGCCAGGGGGTGGCGAAATCCGGCTCGCCGACGCCCAGACTGACGACGTTCTTCACCGTCTGAACAAGCTCGAAGAACTCGCGAATGCCGGAGGGCGCCAGGTCGGCAACCGTACGGTTGAGGCGGGGGCGAGGGGAGGAAGTCATGGCGTAACCGAGAGCCTCCGGTCCTCGCTCTCGGTCTCGATCACCCGGTCTTCGAGCTTGTAGCTCTTGAGGATGAATGAGGTGGCGGTGCTGTTCACGCCGTGCAACGGCGCCAGTTTCTCCGAAACGAAGAGCGCGACCTCCCGGAGGTCCTTTCCGTGGACAATCACGTTCAGGTCGTGCGTGCCCGACACCAAGTGGACTGCATGGACTTCGTGGAACCGGGCGATGTGGTCCCCCAACCGGTCGAACCCGTGCCCCCGCTCCGGCGTCGCCTTCACCTCGATGAACGCGTAGATGCGTTTCTCGTCGATCTTCTCCCAGTCGATCAGCGTCCGGTACCCGAGAATGACGTGGTCGTTCTCCAACGCCTCAAGTTGCGCCGCGATCTCCGCTTCGTCCCCCCCCAACCGCTCGGCAAGATCGGCAGCACTGCACTGCCCTTCGTCTTCCAGGATTCTCAGAATGGACTCTACCAAGCGATCACCTCATTGCGCGAGGCGCTTTACCAGCGCCGCGTCGCTCTGCGCGTAGGAATGGGAGTAAGACAGGATACTACGAATACCGGCGAGGCTCAAGAAGCACCCCGTTCCGGGATCCGCCCGCGCGCAGAGATAGCCGCACGCCCCGCTGCACCCACGCTTCACGCGAGGCGACCAGCTCTTCTTTGTCCAAGGCGTCGGCCGCCAAGCTGCTCTCCACCACGCAGTCACCGCCCAGAAGCGTATGGCGCTCCGGTTCCGCTCTTGGCGCCATTGATTGTGACGCAGGCCTCTGCGTCATCCGGGGAACCGACCAGCACCCCAAGCACAAGCACTGAGAGCGCGACGCGGCTCGCGGCAATCGGGAAGCCCTCGCCAACCGCTGCCCATCAGTTGCACGCGACGACTGCCGTTGCGCGCAGGACTCACCCTTCCTCCCCGGGCGCGTCCCCCCAGTCCGGCACACTGAGCCGCGCGCCATCTTTCAACGCCGACTCGTGGGCCATCGCGCCCATGGCCATGTACCGCGCCGCCTCCCAGATGTTGGTGGCCGGCTGGCGCTGATGGGCGACTGCATCGACGAACTCGTGGACCAGGTAGGCGTGGGAGCCGCCGTGGCCGCCGTAGGCGGCGGACTCGGTCTGACCTTCGCGGAAGGCTGCCTCCACCTCGGGCGGGAGCGGGTCGCGCATCTCCTCGACGGTGAGTTGGGTGGCGGTCTTGTTGTCGCACCAGGTATGCGCTGTGTAGCTGCCCTTGGTCCCGAAGACGCGGAACGTCTCGTTGCCGGGGAGACCGATCTCCCGGTACTCGCAGATGCGGACGACGGCGCCGTTGCTCATCTTGAAGAAGGCCGTCTCGTTGCTGAAGGCAGAGTCCTGGAAGAAGGGATCGTCGGTCCGGTTGCGATGACCGTAGCAGGTGACCTCGACCGCGTGGGCATTCATCACGCACACCGGGCCGCTGGTGGAGTGGGTTGGGTAGTGCATCGGGCCGGAACGGATACCGCGGTCGTGGTACTGCTTCGACAGCGCCACCCACTCCTGTCCTGCTTTGCTGGCGAGCCGGTGACGCTGCACCTCCCGCAGGTTGCAGGCTGCGTCTACGTCGTGGAAGTACTCGCCTTCGCAGAAGACAAAGTCGCCGAACGCCCCTTGGGCGGCCTGTCGGCGGCAGTACATGGCATCGGCGTGGTAGTAGGTTGTCTCGCCCAGCATGTAGAGCTGGCCGGTGCGCCGGCACGTGTCGACCAGCTTGTCGCACCAGTCAAGGATCTCGTTGCCGTCGGGCACGCTGGAGATGGGCACGGCGCTGTACACGTGCTTCCCGGCCTCCATCCCCTGCAGACACTGCGGCGCGTGCAGCCACGGCTGCGTAATGATGACCAGGGCGTCGAGGTCGCTCCGGCAGATGTCGTCCAGCGACGCGTATGCGTCTCTCGGATCGAACTTGCGTCGAAACGCCGGGTCGTTGGCGAACCGCGCGACACGCTCCGGCTCACGATCGCACAAGCCGACGCGGTCGACCAACGGGTGCCGCCGGAACAGGTCGGCAAAGGCGCTGCCGAACGCGCCAAGTCCTACCAAGCCTACGCTGATGCCCATGTAAGTTGCTCCTTGGGGTGTGTGAGGACAGGACGGGACAACGGTGCTGCTTCAGGACAGGACGTCGGCTCGCTGATCCAGCGATAGACCGTTGTCCGACCGCTGCCAGCCTCCCGGGCCGCGGGGGGGCACCGGTGCTCGCTCCTGGCTGGCTTGATCGACCACCTCTTTACGCCTCTGCATCCTGAACACCTTGTCAAACGGCACTTCGCTGATTCCTGCCTTCGTCGACCCCAGTCTCGTTCTGCAAGAGCAAAGCTGGTGTCCTGCCCTCATCCACCGTCGCGCTCGGATTGGCGTCGTGTCATCGCACGCGCGCGCTGCCGCCGCCCGCCTACCCAGAACCGCACCTTGGCTGCAACGGGGGTCTGCTGTACCATGGACTCAGCATGACGAAATCTCCGCAGGAAGACAAGATTCTGACGGTGAGTAGCACAGAGCGACTCGCCTCGCCCGACGCGCTCCTCGCGCCAGCGTGCGACTGGGGGGGGCCCCTGATGGAGGGCAGGTCGAACACGCTCCCCGGGCTCTTGAACGCCCTTGGAGTCTACGTCCTGGTCGTCGTCCTCTTCCTCTTCGGCACGTTCGTGTCCCGCGACTTCCTAACTACCGGCAACCTCCTGACTGCTCTGCAAACGGTGACGCTCCTGGGCATCGTGGCCGTCGGCGTATCGTTCGTCACCTACAGCAAGCACTACGTCGACCTGTCGATCCCGGGGATCATGGCCCTGTCGGGGATCATCGCGATCTCGGCACTGAAGTGGGGCTTCGCCGCGAGTCTCGCTGCGGGGGTGCTGGCAGGGCTGGTGGTTGGCGTCCTCAACGGACTGGTCGTCGGGTACCTGCGGCTGAACCCCATCATCTGGACGCTGGCGATGATGTCGGTGCTGTCGGGTATCATCCGCAAGGCGTACGGCGGCCGCCAGGTCTACCCGGACGAGACCACCGCGGCTGGCCGCGCCTTCCTGCAGCTCTACCATGCGGAGGTACTGGGTCTTCCGCTGGTCGTCGTCGTCCTGGTGGCGGTGGCCGTCGCGGCCCACTTCATGCTGCGGAAGACCGCCTACGGCGCCCAACTCAAACTGACCGGGTCGTCGTACGAGGTTGCCCGGATGACCGGCGTGGAGGTGCGGCGGACGGTGGCAGCGGCCTTCGTGCTCTCTGCGCTGACGTCTGCGATCGCCGGCATCCTGCTGACCAGCTTCAACAAGGTGGGCGCCTGCTACATCGGCAAAGGGTACGACTTTGCCGCCCTCACCGCCGTCGTCCTGGGCGGCATGACGCTGGCCGGCGGCCGCGGCAGCGTGATCGGGGTCCTCGGGGGCGTGGCGGCCATCGCGCTGCTCAACAACGTCATGTCCCTGGCAGACACGGGCGCCCTGTTTCACGGGATCTTCGATTCGGTGAAATCGATCGCACAGGGCGTAGTGTTCATCCTGGCCGTCGGGATCGCTTCTTACTTCCGTCGGCGGTCGGGGGTGGACGGTGAGTAGGAGGCGCACACGCAATCTATCGCTCGCAGTTCCGCGTGGACGGGGAACTGCGAGCAGCCTCTCCGCTCTCACCTACGGCTACCGCGTCTACCTCCTCCTCGCCCTCATCTGCGCCGCGATGTCGGCACTGACGCCGGAGTTCCACACCAGCGGCAACATCGCCAACATCCTCAAAGCCACCGCGCTCAATTTGCCGGCGGCGGCGGGGTTCACGTTGGTGCTTGTGTGCGGGCAGCTCGATCTGTCCATTGGCTCCGTCATGACGTTGGGCGGCATGTTGGCCGTAGGGCTACAGCCACACCTGGGATGGGCCGCCAGCTTCGCGGTGAGCGTGCTCTGCGGTGCGCTCGTGGGATCACTCAACGGGTTGCTGGTCGCCAAGGCGAAGATCAACTCGTTCATCGTCACGCTCGGGTCGATGCTCATCGTCCAGAATGCGGCAGTGATCTACTGCCGCGGAGGCACGATCCCGGCGCGGTCGTTCGCCCTTGCCGACTGGTTCCAGGCGCCGGTGTTCTGGGTGGTCACGCCGCAGGTGCTGCTCCCGTTTCTGCTGATGGTCGCGGTTGGCGCATTCATGGGCGGGACGCCGGTGGGCAGGGGATACTACCTGCTCGGCGGCAATCGGCAGACGGCGTGGTTCTCCGGGCTGCGGGTGGACCGGTACCTCCTCGGCGGGTTCATGCTGTCCGGGACGCTGTCTGCCCTGGGCGGCGCGCTGGTCTCCATGGGCGAGGGGCAGGGCAGTCCGACGCTGGGCTTGAATACGCTGATGGTCGTCGTCGCGGCGGCCATCATCGGCGGAACCAGCATGGCCGGCGGCAAGGGGAGCGTCGTCGGCACGACTGTGGCGCTCCTGGCGCTGTCGGCGTTGATCAAGGGGCTCAACTGCTTGGGAGCCGGGTTCGAAGTGGAACTGATGGCCAGCGGGCTGGTGCTGGCCGCGGTGATTCTCTACGACGCCTGGCGAGTCGCGCAGGAAGAGCGCGTCCGCGGCCAGCGGCGCGAGCTGGTGGCGGAGATCCAGACCCGACTCGCTGAACGGGCGCAACCGGAAGAAGACGACGAAGAGTCAACGGAGGAAGACGGGACCATGCAAAGCAAAGACCGCACCCTTGCCCTTGTCTGTCTGACCATGGTGGCCTGTGTTGCCATCGTCGGGATCGTGGCGATGTACCTGATCCACTCGCGGAGCGGAACGCTGCCGCTGTCGGCGGCTTCCACGCGCCAGACGAGCGCGGCCTCGGCGCCCGCCGGCGCTACCGACGACAACCTGAAGGTGTCCCTCGGCGTCGACGTCTCGGGGCTGAAGAGTTCCGACGGTCAGCCGCTCCTGATCGTCGACGAGTCGCCCCTCAAGCCGCCGACCCGCCCCAAGGACCCGGCGGCGTTGCCCGAGGAAGACGCCCTGCACTGGTACGACATGGAGTACGCCGGCTGGGTGTGTAACAAAGTCAACCAGCCCAAGTCGCCTGGCAACGGCGCCAGGGGCAAGTACGTCATGTGCCTGCGCCACATGGACCACCCCTACACCGCCGCCTACACCCGCGGCATGGAGAAAGTCGCCGCTGCGTACGGCACCCGGTTGAAGACGCTCACTGCCGGCAACGCGGATGTCAACATCCAGTCGCAGCAGGTCGATCAGTGCCTCACCGAGAAACCCGACTTGGTGGTCCTGTTCCCGGTGGACGCCAAAGCGGTCGTGCCCATGTTCCGCAAACTCAACAGGGCGGGCATCCCGGTCATCGCCAGCAACCTGCTGCCGGTGGACGAGGGCATGAAGTACGTGCTCACCTGGAGCGGTCCCGACGACTGGGGGCAGTTCCGCATGTTGGCGCGGGAGTTCGCCAAGCGGCTGAACTACCAGGGCGGCTACTGCGTGGTCCGGCACATGCCCGGCGGGTCGCCCTTCTTCTCGCGGACCTTCGCCCCCGTCACCGAGTTGAAGAAGATCGCCCCGAAGATGAAGTGCCTGGACATGCAGACCACCATGCTCGAGGCGGAGAAGACCACGCAGGTCGTCGCCGACTGGATCACCAAGTACGGCGACCAGCTCAAGGGCATCGTCAGCGCCGACGACTCCGGCGCCCAGATCGGCATCAACGAGGCCTGCAAGAACGCCAAGCGCGAAGACATCGTCCGTGTTGCCGCCGGCAACAGCAAAGTGGGCATGGACTTCATCAAGGCCGGCACGCTCCACGCCATCACCTATCAGTCGGCCGAAGCCGACGGCGCCCTTCCGCTGAAGCTCGCCGCGGATTGGTTCAACGGAAAGCAACTGACGCGCTCCGTCTACTACCTGCCGAAGAAGGTGATCGCCAGGGAGAACGTGGATCAGTTCATGCCGGCGCAGTGGTGAGCCCTGTCCCGGTGACCCACGTGAAGAGGGCGCGGAACGTGCCTGTCGAAGCATTGCTCTCGGGGGAATCACTCATGTTCGCACGCCCCGGCAGGTGGAAACGCAAGCCCATCCGAGCCGCGACCGTGAGGGAGCGCGTGCCCCGTCGGCGTCGCGGGCTAAGCCAGCGTGTCACGCGCTCCCTCACGGTCGCGGCTCGGATAGGTAGCGCGTTCTGGAAGGAGATCGACATCCCGATGGTTAGCGGCACGGCGAGGTCTTCCACATGCGACTGAACGGCAAGCAGGTACTCCTCACCGGGGCGAGCAAAGGCATTGGCCGCGCCATCGCGCTGTTGTTTGCCGACGAAGGCGCCGACCTGGCGCTGACTGCGCGCAACGCCGACGCGCTGAACGAAGTCGCGGAGGCGGTTCGCGCCAAGGGGCGCCGGGCGCACCCGCTGGTCTGGGATGTGCGCGACGTTGGCCGGGTCGACGAGCGGCTTGCTGAGGCGCGGGCCGCCCTCGGCGGGCTCGACATTGTGGTCAACAACGAGGCCTGCAAGAACGCCAAGCGCGAAGACATCGTCCGTGTTGCCGCCGGCAACAGCAAAGTGGGCATGGACTTCATCAAGGCCGGCACGCTCCACGCCATCACCTATCAGTCGGCCGAAGCCGACGGCGCCCTTCCGCTGAAGCTCGCCGCGGATTGGTTCAACGGAAAGCAACTGACGCGCTCCGTCTACTACCTGCCGAAGAAGGTGATCGCCAGGGAGAACGTGGATCAGTTCATGCCGGCGCAGTGGTGAGCCCTGTCCCGGTGACCCACGTGAAGAGGGCGCGGAACGTGCCTGTCGAAGCATTGCTCTCGGGGGAATCACTCATGTTCGCACGCCCCGGCAGGTGGAAACGCAAGCCCATCCGAGCCGCGACCGTGAGGGAGCGCGTGCCCCGTCGGCGTCGCGGGCTAAGCCAGCGTGTCACGCGCTCCCTCACGGTCGCGGCTCGGATAGGTAGCGCGTTCTGGAAGGAGATCGACATCCCGATGGTTAGCGGCACGGCGAGGTCTTCCACATGCGACTGAACGGCAAGCAGGTACTCCTCACCGGGGCGAGCAAAGGCATTGGCCGCGCCATCGCGCTGTTGTTTGCCGACGAAGGCGCCGACCTGGCGCTGACTGCGCGCAACGCCGACGCGCTGAACGAAGTCGCGGAGGCGGTTCGCGCCAAGGGGCGCCGGGCGCACCCGCTGGTCTGGGATGTGCGCGACGTTGGCCGGGTCGACGAGCGGCTTGCTGAGGCGCGGGCCGCCCTCGGCGGGCTCGACATTGTGGTCAACAACGCTGGCGTCGTCCGGCTGCCTGGCGACCATCCGGACCCCACCGAGGAAGCAGCGTGGGACTACCTGCTCGACATCAACCTGAAGGGGCTCTACTTCCTGTGCCAGGGCGCCGCGAAGATCCTGCAGGAACAGAAGAGCGGCGTGATCATAAACCTGGCCTCAGATGCCGGTATGCGCGCCGCGCCCAACGCCTACGGCATCTCGAAGTGGGGGGTGGTCGGGTACACTCGCGGGTTGGCCAAGCAGCTTGCACCCCACGGCGTCCGCGTCAACGGCATCGCGCCGGGCCCGGTCGCGACGGAGATGATGAACTGGCACCCGGGCGAGTCGATGGAATCGCCCGGGCTGCCGTTGGGGCGGTATTCGCTGCCGGAAGAGATTGCCAGCGTCGCGCTGTTCTTTGCGTCGGCCGACTCAAGGGCGGTGTTCGGCGAGACGATCGTGGTGAATAGCGGCAACGACTGAGCCCCTCAGCGTTGCTGCGCCCACCCGCGCTCGTAGAGGCTTCGGTCGCAAGTCTTCGCGACAGCCTCGATGTCCAGTTGGTCGAGGTTCGTCATCACCTTGCGGACGGCTTGGCCGATGAGCCGGCCGGTCTTCGGTGTATTGGGTGTGCGCAGCCCGCCGATGATGAAGTAGTTATCGACGTGGCGGAGCGCTTCGGGGAACTGGGATGGGTGGTAGTCGACCTCGGGTCGGCCGCCGGCCCAGGGGTAGCCGTTGCCGAAGGCGTCGCGGGCGCGAATGGCGCCCATCTCCGGCAGAATGCGGCGCTGCCAGACAAGTGCGGGCACGCCCTCCGCCGTCACTGCTTTGACGACCGCTTCGCGCAGCTCCTGCGGCGGGCCGTCGTAGCCGCAGCCGGCGGGGTCGAGGCGCACCAAGTAGTTGTAGGCGTTGGTGCGGCAGTCGCCGGTCTCGAGGGGCAGAATCAGACCGGGGGTGCCTTCCAGCTCTCCCGTGACGCAGTGGAACAGCTCACGCGCGTCGGCGATGTACTCGTCCAGACGCTTCAGTTGGGTGCGGGCAAGCCCGGCGATGAGGTCGCTGTTCCGGTACTGGTAGCCCAGGCCGTAGAAGTGGTAGCCCGGCTCGTCGACCGGTTCGCGGAAATCGCCGAAGAGCACCAGCGACTGGGCGCGCTTGTAGAGGGCGTCGTCGTCGGTGACGAACAGCCCGCCCTCGCCGGCCATCAGCATCTTGTTGGAGTTCAGGCTGAAGGCGGCGCAGTGCCCAATGGTGCCGACCTTCTTCCCTTTGTAGAGGGCACCGTGTGCCTGGCAGCAGTCCTCGATGACCACCAAGTCGTGCCGCTGGGCGATCGCCATGATCGCGTCCATCTCGCACGGCAGCCCGTGCAGGTGGACCGCGAGGATCGCCTTGGTGCGCTCACTGATTGCCGCCTCGATCTTGGCCGGGTCGAAGTTCGCCGTCGGGAAGTCGATGTCCACGAACACGGGCACACACCCCGCGTGGAGGATGCACGTGACCGACGAGGTCCACGAGTACGCCGGTGTGAGGATCTCGTCCCCGAACGACGCGCCGCTGGCGACCACAGCCATGTGCAGCGCGGAAGTGCCGCTGTTGGTGGTCCAGCAGAGCTGGTTGCCGTTCCACTCGTTCCACTCCTTCTGCAGGGCATCGCAGTTGGGCCCCCACGAGTGGGTGTCGCTGCGGAGTGACTCGAGGACGAGCTGCTCGTCCTCCGCCGTGATCGGGGGCCAGGGCTTGACCGTCCCGTCAGGGATCAGCTTGGGGCCGCCGGCGAGTGCCAGTTTGTCGCTCACTTGTGTGCTCCTCTGGGGACGGGTGTCGAGTGTCGGGTGCCAAGTGTCACATATGTCGGGGCGCCTTCGGCCGAGGTGGTGCCGAATCGAAGGCGGCCGCGATACTGCTGTAGTGATTCTACGTTGTCGCTTGGAAGCCTCTCCGCCCGGTCATGAACAGGCCGCTGTCGAACAGGGCCTCTTTCGCGGTTCAGTCGAGGGGGTTGCCGAAATCTGCTACACTAACAGATTCGGCCCGCGCCTGCACGTAGGGGCGCCACTACGCCAAACTAAACTCATGCTCCTCCAATACGCCCTCAAGGAACTCACTCGTCGCAGGAGTCGCTCCCTGCTCGCCATCGTCAGCGTGGCGCTGAGCATGGCCTTGCTGGTCAGCATCCAGTTTATTTCCCGTTCTGTGAACCGCGCGGTGGCGGAGCCGCTGTCTGCGTCCGGGTCGGATCTCGTTGTCCAGAAGCGGATCAAACCGTGCCCCTTTGCCCTGGTCAAGCGACCGAAGGACCTCGGCGCCATCCCGGAAGGCGCCGTGGAGGAGATCCGCGCAATCGACGGCGTGCGGGACGCCATGGGCGTCTTGGAGCTGTGGGCCTTCAAGCCCACGGGCGCCAAAGCCGAGCCGACGGTGGTGACGGGCATCGAGCCAGGGCTGCCGCGGTTGGGGCCGATTCGCCCCGTGAAGGCCGGCAAACACTGCTGCATCCTCAAAGACGGCCGCTACTTCAACGGGCCGGAGACCCACGCCGCGCTGGCCGAGTCGAGTTTCGCCCGCGTCACCAAGCTGGAAGTCGGCGACAAGATCACCCTCGCGCAGGACGAGTTTGAGATCGTCGGCGTCGTTGACGCCAAGGCAAGCGCGCGCATCGCTGCCGGGCAAGTCTACATTCCGCTCAAGACGAGCCAGCGGATGTTGAGCCAGTCGTTCCCAGACGAGACCGACGCGGTCGACACGATCTTCGTCCGGCTTCATCCCGACGCCGACCGCGCCAAGGTGAGCGAGACCATCAAACAGGTCATCGGCACGGGCTGTCACCTGACCGAGTCCAGCAGTTTGACGCGAGAGGTCGCCGGGCTGTCGCTGTTGACCGGGAGCGTCACCCGGTCGATCTCGCTGATCGCGCTGGTGCTCACGGTGCTCCTGATTCTTCGCACCGGGTGGGCCGCAGTTTCCGAGCGCCGGTCGGAGATCGGCGTACTGAAGACCATCGGCTGGCGGAGCAGCGAAGTGGTGCGGCTGCTGTCGGTCGAGATCCTACTGCAGAACCTGGTCGGCGCGTTGATCGGCGCTGCGGGCGGCTGGGGGCTGGGAGCCGCCTACGCCAACAACGCGAACCTCACGCTGCCGAAGGCGCTCAACTCCTACCCGGAATGCGCGAGCACACCTGCGCCGTTGACGCTGACGCTCACGCCGCCGCCGGCCGCCCAGATGATCCTGGCGGCCCTCGGGTTGGCGCTGGTGCTGGGGCTGCTCGCGGCAGCCGTGGCCGGCCGCCGCGCGGCCAAGCTTGACCCGGCGGTAGCGCTGAGGAGTCTCTGATCCGATGATTCAAGCGACCGGCCTGACGAAGGAGTTCAGCCATCGCGGCGGCACCGTGGTGGCGTTGCGCGACGCGACTCTCACGCTTCCGAAGGGGGAGTTGGCGGTTGCGTTGGGTCCGTCCGGCTCGGGTAAGTCGACACTGCTCAATCTGATCGGCGGGCTGGACCGGCCCACCTCAGGCTCCCTGAGCGTAGGCGGAACTGACCTCGCGTCGCTGAACCATGACGGCATGGCGCTGTTCCGGCGCGAGCATGTCGGCTTCCTGTTCCAGGCGTTCCACCTGCTACCGACGTTCACCGTATACGAGAACGTCACGCTGCCGCTGGTGCCCTTGCAGATGACCCAGCAGGAGCGGGCTAACCGAGTGACCCAAGCGCTGGACCGGGTCGGCATCGCCCATCGCGCCGATCACTTGCCCGGCGAGCTGAGCGGCGGCGAGCAACAGCGCGCCGCTTTGGCGCGGGCGTTGGTGAACTCACCGCAGGTGCTGTTGGCCGATGAGCCGACGGGCGAGTTGGACGAGGTGACCGGCGAGGCGATCATCGGGCTGCTCGAAGGACTGAGCCGCGAGTCGGGGATCACTGTGCTCCTGGCCAGCCACGACCGCCGCTTCCGCGAACGCGGCTACCGGTTGCTGACCTTGGAGAACGGTTCTCTCGTCGGCGACACCGGCAGCTCCGCCCCTACCCCTGAAGGAGACGCGCAATGAGAACCGCTCGCATCTGGCAACTGATACGGGTCACCCTCCTGTTGGCGGCAACACTGCCGCGCTCGTGCAGCGCCAAGGACGCCGTGAAACTCACCGGCTACATCAACGTGAGTTCGCACTGCCAGGATCCCTTGCTGGCCCTTCTCAAGGAGTTGGGCAAGAAGTACGGCGACGACCTGACCATGGAGATCATCGACTTCGGCTCGGCCGAAGGCAAGAAGCGATGGCTGGGCGATGGCTACCGCTGCCTCACGCTGCTGCTTGACGGGAAGCCTGGCGCCATGATCGCCCGCGAGGGCACGGTCAAGCAGGTCAACTTCCAGATGCCGCCTGGGCTGCAGTGGCAGATGGAAGACCTCAAGCAGGCGGTCGCCGAACGGGTCGCGGCGCTGCCCAGCAAACGCGCCAAGGCCGCTGTTACGGCCCGTAAGGCCAACGCCGGTCACGAAGTCGGCGAAGTGCTGCTCGGCCAAACGGTGGTACTCCGGTACCACGCCACCAGCGGCGGCAAGGGCGCGTACGAACGGGCCAAGAGCTCTGCCGAACGCCTGAAGAAGCTCTACCTCGATCGCTTGACCGCCTCGGAAGTGCAGCCTGGCAAGCGCGACGGAATGTGGGTCATCGTCGCCCGCGGCGAGACCCTCGGCACAGCAACGGAACCGGAAGCCAAGCTCTCCAAGTCGTCGCCCGAGAAGCTGGTCGGCGTTTGGGCGAGGAATCTGCAGAAAGCGCTGAGGTAGGGGCCGCCCACATGCCAGGGGTCTTGGGCGCTTACCGCTTGACGCACACCACCCGGAACCCTACGTTGTACACCCCTTGCCACGCCGGGTAGCTCACTCGGTAGCTGGAGCGGGCGTAGTGCGGCCGGTCGTACCAAGAGCCGCCGCGGACGACCTTTGGGGGCGCGGTGCCGGGGTCGCGGACAGGGGACGGATAGGACCCATAGGACGTACTGGTCCATTCCGCGACGTTGCCGTGCATGTCGTGTAGCCCCCATGCGTTGGGCACGTAGCTGCCGACGGGAGCGGAAACGCGGTGGCCGTCATCGACACCCGCAACTGCCGGCCGCCATTCGGGTACTGCACCGGAGGGCAGCCCCCAGCCGAACGTGTCGACTCGCCTCAGTGAGGCGTCTGCCAAATTCGCATACTTCGCGAAGTCTACAGACTCCTCGCCGTACCAGAGCGGAGTCGTGGTGCCGGCGCGGCAGGCGTACTCCCACTGGGGTTCGGTGGGAAGGGCGAAGGGCTTGCCGGTCTTCTCGGTGAGCCACCGGCAGAAGGCCGCCGCCTGATTCCACGAGACGCGGCAGACGGGCTGGTCGGGGTTGTTCAGCGGGTAGCCCCGCTCCTGAACGCTGAACTGCAGGAAGTCGCCGTGCTCCAGCCGGCTGTCGTGCGCTGGGTCGAACCGGGCGAACTGCTCGTTGGTGATCTCGAACTTGCCCATCCAGAAGGGCTGATCGATCTTCATCGGCCCAACAGGCTGCTCGTCGTCGAACCCGTTGGCGTCGCCCATGAGGAACTCGCCCGCGGGAAGGGGGATCAGCTCCAGCGCCACGCCGTCGCCCAGGTCGAAGGCGCGCGGCGAGGCAGCGGGCTCCTTCTGCACGACGGGGGCTGTCTGCATGGGATCAATGGGACCTAGGGGTCGTATGGGTCCCCTAGGTCCTTCTGCCGCTTTGCCTATCGCCACCTTCAGGTCGAGGATCGCCTCTGGATCCTCGTCCCTCCCCGCGTACAGCTTCATCATCGCGCGGCGGCGGTCGCGTTGGTGGTCGACCTTCTGCTCGCCGACGATCTCGTGCCAGGTGCCGTGGGCGGGGGTGTTGAGGTCGATCCACGTGATCAGGCGGTCTGCCGATTCGGGGTCCAGCCGCACGCCGTGGTGCCCCTTGTTCAGGAGCTGCATGAGACGCGTAGTGTCGGCGTGGAACTCGGCCGGCGGCAGCAAGTGCATGTCGCTCTCGAGGGTCGGCGCGCGGACGTAGCTGCGCAGCGCCAGGTAGGCAGGGGTGAACTGCGTGCCATTGTTGTAGCCGCCGTCCTTAGCCTGCGGGTGGATCGACGGGGCGGGGCAAAAGTCGGGGAGACCGGGCTGCTTCCCGTCGTGGCAGCGGACGCAGTGAACGTCGAGGACCGGCTGGACTTCGCGAATGAACGAGAAGCCGCGCGTCGGGCCATACCACGGCGTGATCGTGGCCGGCGGTTCCGCGGCTGCCGCGGTGGCACCAACGGGCGGCGCCTCGCTCTGCTGCTCGTGGCAGCCGACGCACGAGAGCGTCTCCCCGGGCATGGCGGTCAGCCAGCTCCGCATGAGTTGCAGTGCCTTGCCCTCGGCGTCCAGCGGCTGGAGCGAGAGCGGCGTGTTGGCGGGCACGCGGAAGTAGGCGGAGCCGTCGGGCGCGACCGGCACGGTGCCCACAATCTGCTTGATGTCCCACGGGCCGTCAAGCCCCACCCGGTTCACCTGTCCGCCCATGCCGTGGTAGGCGAAGTGGTAAGTGAACAGGCGGAGCTTCTTCACCGTGCCGCGCGGGACGCCGGCCAGACCGGGGCCGGCGTACACATCGGCCATGTAGACAAGGGCCTCCGGCGGCGCCGTCGGGTCGGCGGGTTCGGCCCGCGCCGATCCTCGCACCACTGGCGGTGCCTGCGCCGGCCGCAGCGGCACCGGTTCCAGCAGCGCGTACCCGGGCGTCTCCCTAATCAGCAGCAGGTTGTCGAACACGTCGGCCAGGTAGAGCCCCCAGTTGGACTGCGGCGTCGGCTTGGCAGACACCAGGAAGTACTTGCTGCTCAGCGGCCACGGGTGCAGGAACTTCGGCCAACTATTGGCGGTGAGCCCATCCAGCAGGATTGGTTCGACAGGCTTGCCGTACCCCAAAATCCGCTGCAAGGCGCCTTCGGCCTCGTGGCGGCCCTGGGCTGCGTCGAACAGCACCAGCTCCCCCATGCGCGGGTTGTCGTGGTGCCCGCCGACGATGGTGACGAACTGTGTCGCCGAGCCGGGGATCGGCCGGGCATAGAACATGGCGTTGGGCCAGTAGGAGTTGCTCCCGTAGAACTCCTTCTGGTCAGTGCCGTCCGGGTTCATGCTGAAGAGGATGCGGGCGGCGAAGTGCGGAAGGTCCGCGTACTCCCAGCGCAGGAACAGCACCCGCCCGTTGTTGAGCATCGTCGGACACCAGGCGTGGTCCTGGTCGAAGGTAAGCTGGCGAATGCGCCCCGTTCCGGCTTCCAGCAGGAACAGGTTGGCGACGTGCGACGACCCAGTGACGCAGGGCACGCCGACGAACGCCGCTGTCGAGGTGAAGAGCACAGTTCCATCGGGCAGGTAGCAGGCGTCGTAGTTATCCACGTCGGGCTGCTCGACCAAAGGCAGTTGGCGGAGGCCGCTGCCGTCAGCGTTCAGCTCGAAGAGCTGCCACCGGCCGTTGGGACCGGGCATCGAGAAGAGCATCTTCTTGCCGCTGAACTGCAGGTCGACGTCGCCGACAAACTCGCCGTTGGCCGGGCGGAACAGCGTCGTCAGCTCGCCGCTTGGCCCGACCGGCGACAGCACGTCCAGCTCGTTGTCGTAGCCCGTCATCCGCAGCGAGGAGTTGCTCTCCCAGTTCTGCGGTAGACCCAGATTACCGGCGCCGCGCTTGACCAGCAGGAGCCGGCCAAAGTCCAGCAGCGGGTTGGCCAGGAGCGCCTCCTGGCGGAGTTGCGCAAACTGCGTGCCCAGTTCGTTGAGCTGCGCCGTCGCCTTCTCGTCGGGGTCCTTGCCCTCAGGCGACAGCTCGGCATGGCGTTTCGCGAGCCGCGCGAGCCGTTGCAGATAGTCCCCGCCGCGAGGATAGCGCTCGCCGAAGGTCTCGGTCAGATCGTCGACGGCCCGACGCAGCGCCTCGAACTGGCCGTCCGGCACGCCCGGCCGGATCTTCACCGGAACCGGTCCGGGAACCGGCTTGACCACCACCTTCTGCCACTGCGACTTGTCGCCCAGGTAGTGGAGGAGGTTGCTCGTGAGCCGTTCGAGGGTGGCCCGGTACGGATTTGCCAGGTAGCTGTAGCGGGGTAGCCGCCACCCCAGGACGACGATTCGTCCCTTGCCCGCCGCGTACTCCGCCAACGGATTCTCCATGCCGCCGGGCGTTCGGGCCAGCAGCACCCCCGTCGAAGGTCCGCCCAGAGCGTGGAAATCGGCGAAGGCCGGGTAGCCACCGTCGCTGATCCGAACGACGCTGCCAGCCACCGGGAGGCCGCAAAAGGCCGGATGCTTCGTCGCCAGCGGCACCAGCGCTGCCTCACTTCGGTCGTCACCGGGCCCGCCGCGCCGAGGCACGACAGGCTCCACACCCAACGGGACCACCATCCCCAGCGCCGCTCCCGACAGGAACAGCCCACCGCCTTCGCCGACGTACTGCTTCAGCAGCGCCACCGTCTTCGCGTCGTAGAGCGGCCCGGCTTCGTCGGTCGAGTCGCCCTGATGGATCCAGACCACGCGGAGGCGGTTCGGCGCGACCTCGGCCCCTTCTTCGCTGAGGAGTCGCCCGTCCGCGGGTCGCAGCAACGCAGCCGACGGAACCAGCTTCCGCATCAGCGCCCAGGCCGCCTGCCCCTCCGGCCCCATTTGGGCGACCGACGGCTCACCCGTCAGGAAGCCGATCCCCGGCCGAGCAGCCGCGCAGACTGGGGCGGTCACATTGAACATCCACAGCAGGGAAAGCAAAGCACTCATTGTTTCTGTCCAAACATAGCCTCACCAAGTGCCCAATCCATTGCCGCCCTGAATCCGTTGGGACTCGGACCCAAGAAACGGCCCAACGGATTCAGGGCGGCAGCGGAAAGGACTATCGGTTGAGGGCTGCTGTCAGCGGGTCGCGCCACTCGGCTTGGCGCAGCCAGTCCCAGCTTTCGCCGTCGCCGAGGCCGACGAACAGCTCGCCGCCTTTGCCGTCGCCGACTGCGACTGTGAGCCGGTGCCAGCCGCGGGCGGCGAGGAGGTCTCTTCCTGTTGGGCCGGCGCGGTGGACGGCGGGGACTTGGTGGGTGCCGTCGTGCTGGTTGATCAGCTCGCCATCGAGCCACACTCGGACCTGCCGCGGCGCTTGCGCTATGTAGCGTAGGGTGCACGGGAACGGCAGCTTCACCTCGCTGGCGAACGCCTGCGAGCCGTCGGGGAGCGGCTGGAAGTGCCCGGCCGCTTCGACCAACTCGGCGCCGCGGGGTGGCTGTGGGCAGTCGTCAGCCAACGACCGCAGCCGCCAACGGCGCCACGGCAGTGTCAGCACGAGCCCGGCACTCAGCGGGCAAAGCAGCCCCTCGACGTCGAGCCACAAGTCCAGCGGGTTGGAGTAGGGGCGGCTGCGCTCGGGACCGGGCGGAACCACGGTGAGCGCGACGGTCTCCGTCGCGCCGGCCGCAAGCACCAGTTCCGTGCCCTCGGTCTCCAACTGCCAGCCATCGGGGGCGCGCACGTCGAGGCAGAGATCGAGAGCGCGCTCGGTGGGGTTCACGAGTCGGACCGTCAAGTTCGCCGGCTGCCCCGGCGTCAACGCCACGCTGGGCGGATAGACCAAAGTGACGGCCAGCGGCTCCGTGACGAGCAGGCTCTCGTTCGTCGGGGTGGGGGTGGCCAGCGCGATGCCAGCCGCGCGCTCGTGCCGCGGCGGCGACAGGTTCTCCCGCGCGTCCTTGAGCGACGGAGCGTTTGACAGAGACACCTCGGAGTCGTAGTACTCCAGCACATCCAGCGCCAACGCCGCGACTTGGTCGGTGAACTCGTCCAGCGTCGCCGCCGGGTGCATGCCGACGATGCCTGCAGACAGCACCAGGTCGCGGCCGATGGGCTTCAGCCAGTCCTCGCCAATGGAGTCAGGATCGAGGATGCCCAACAGCGCACCCAGCGTCGCGCCGGTGCAGTCGGTGTCTTTCCCGCAGTTGACCGCCGCGCAAATGGCCTTCCCGAAATCGCCTTCGCCGGCCAGCCAGCCCAAGACGGTGATCGCCAGGTTCTGCGCCACGTCGGTGAAGTTCTGGCGGCCGTGCACTTGCAGAAGCTGCTCGCGCACCTTCAGCCAGTCGCCACTCTCCGCCCACCACTGCCGCGTGTCGGCGATGGCGCGGGCCACGCGGCAATCCCCCGGAATCGCCGCAGCGGCCAAGTCGAGCAGCGTCTCCCGGTCGCTCTCGACGAACGCCGCGCTCTCCAGCGTTGCCAGGTAGACCTCAGAGTGAATCCCTTCACCCGCGTGGTCAACGCACGCGTCTTCCCGTGCCAGCGTCGCCGCCAACTGCGGGTCGCCGGGGGCGAGGCACGCCCACAGCTCGCTGCGAATCGCGCTGCCCATGCCGGCGGTGAAGCCGTTGTCGAACGCGCCGCTGGCCGGCGGGTAGAGGCCCATGGTCAGGTTGCGGCAAGCAACGCCATACTCGTCCGGCCAGAGGTGGATGTGCTCCAGCCAAGCCTGCGCCAACGTGCGGCGCTCGACCGGCAGCCCCCGCCGCCGAAGCGCCTCAAGCCAAACGACCTGCAGGTCGAGGTCGTCGTTGGGCAACATGCAGTCGGGCGCCGGGTCGTAGAACGTGAGACGAAGGGGGCCGCCCTGTCCTTCGACCGGCCCTCCCAGCGTGCCGCCGACCGCTTTACCGAGCCAGCAGCCAAGGGCTTTCCTGCGGTAGGTCTCGAACGGGATGACAGTCGTGCTCAAAGGTCCTGCTCCTGGTCGTCGGATTCGCCGCGCTACGCTGCAACACCCGAGGCGCGCAGTCGCGGGTGAGGGGCAAACTTCGCCACACGAGGGGAGATCACCTTCCGCAGTGCCAGCCCTCGCCCAGACCCGAGTCGCAGCGCCGCCCGCGACCACGTGCCAGCGTGCGCACTGGCGGCAGTTTCTGTATACTCAATGCCCGGCGCGGCTGTGCCACACCCATCGATTCCGCAAGGAGATTCAGAATGAGCGACTTCCAGATCCAGTCCGGCCAGACCGTCGTCTTCGCCGGCGACAGCATCACCGACTGCGGGCGCCGTGGCGACGCGGCGCCCTACGGCGTCGGCTATGTCCGCCAGTGCATCGAGCTGATCACCGCCCGGTATCCCGAGCGCGACCTCAGCTACTTCAACGCCGGCATCGGCGGGAACACCGTCCTCGACCTGCAGGGCCGGTGGGACACCGAGATGCTGGCACACAACCCGGACTGGTTGACGGTGCTCATCGGCATAAACGACCTGCATCGCAGTTTCAACGCGACCCCGGAAGCCGTTCCCGTCGAGCAGTTCGAGGCAGTCTACCGCGAGATCCTCCAGCGGGCGAAGGACCACTGCAACCCGAAGCTCGTCCTCCTCGACCCGTTCTACCTCATCCAGCCGGAAGACGCCAACGAGCAGCAGCAGAAGGTGCTCGCCATGCTGCCCGACTACATCGCCGTCGCCCGGAAGATGGCTCAAGAGTTCGGTGCGCTGCACGTGCCGATGCACGACCTGTATCAGCAACACCTGCAGCGCCGCCCGGCCGAGACCTTCTGCCCCGAGCCGGTGCACCCCAATCCGGCAGGGCACCACGTGATGGCGCTGGCGTTGCTTGAAGCGCTGGGCTGGTAAGTCAGAACTCCGCCTGCATCCGGTAGTACTCCTGCCCGTCCGCACCCGTCTGCATGCCGGCGATGCGGAAGCCGTACCGCTCGTACAGCTTCCACGCGCGCTCGTTTGCCTGAACGACGATGAGGTCGACGCCCTGCTTCCGTGCCTCGCGGGCCTTGTCCATGACGGCTTGCATCAGGCGCTTGCCCAAGCCCCTGCCCAGGAAGTCGTCGGCGCAGCCGATGCCGAGGTGCGGCACGTCCTGGTCCATCCGCACCAGGAACGCCCAGCCGACAAGCCGCTCGCCTGACAAGGCGACCACGTCGAACCGGTTGCCCGCCAGGGCGTCCGCCACGACCTGCTCGCATTGCCCGAGCGTGGCGTTCCAGCCGAGCGGGCGAAACATCTTCCGCGAGTGCGGGCACAGGCCGTTGTAGAAGCGCTGCAGGCGGGGAGCGTCGTCGCCGTGGAGTTGGCGCAGGGCTGGTTCGGCGGCCGACGCCGCGTCCGGCGAAGCTGCCAGCTCGCCGAGCAGCGCCAGCGCCTCCTCGACCATCCGCTGGCCGGTGCCCTCGGCAACGAAGCTGTGCAGACCGGTCCAGCACTGGTAGCCGCCGAGCTGCATTCCCGCCCGGTCGGGCAGGTAGCCGATCCAGTCGTTGGCGAGGCCAACGACGAACGTGTGCCGGAACGGCGACCGCCGCCGAATCTCCAGCCCCAGCGCGCCGAACATCTCGCCCGGAACACCGACCAGCGCCACCTCGCCCAGCCGGATGACCTGCAGCCAAGTGCAGCGCGTCTCCCCCCGCTTCGGCGCCAACCCGCGACGGCTCTGGCGGAACACCTCGACGTATGACTCCGCCGCCTCCGGTTGGACGTACCGGGCGCAATAGGTCCGCACGGCTGCCTCTTCTGCGTCTTCGTCGAAGTGGCGCACCCGGTACTCGAATCGCTGCTTGAGGCACCGAACCGGGCCGGCAAGCCCGAACTCCATTCGCTCCAGCCCCTCCTTGATTGCCGCCGCAATCCGCACCTTTGCCTCAACATCCGGCACCGTCTGGTTGTGCGTCGAGCCGAACGCGCCGGGCAGGAACAGAAACGGCGCGCCCAACTCGGTCTCCAGTGCCTGCGCCGCGATGCCGTAGAACCCGGGTGACCGGCCGGCACCGCAGGGGCCGATGTTGTGGGTCGAGTGGTTGAACAGCGCCCCCGCCCACTCGCCGCCGGGCCGCCGGAAGGCAACCACCGGCAGGTCGGGGTCGAACGGTCCCGTCGGCCGGACGACCTCGCTGTCCGGGTGCGCCATCCAGGTGAGGCAGCCGTCCTTGAGCAGCTTCCGGCTGTTGCTCCCCACCGTCGCTTCCTGCGACAGGGCGAAGCCAAGCTCGGCTTCCGCCGCGTTGCTGCCGGGCTGCGCCTCGCCAAGCTGCCGGCGCGCGTCCGTGGCGGCGGAGACGACGGCCTCCTCCAGCCGGCGGCAGAACTCCGTGTCGGCATCGTACCCGTGCACGTGAATGGTGCTCGGCGCGTGGTGGGTGTGGGTGCCGCAGATCAGCACATTGTCAAATGGCACGCCACACGTCTCCGCAATCCGCGTCGACGCCCGATCCGCCACCTCGCCCGGCACCACGATCACGTCGCACGAAACGAGGCAGACCGACACGTCTGCCTCAATGAGCATCGCCGTCGCGCGGAGCGGGGCGACCTGCCGGTCGGCGTAGTGCGCCAAGATGGAGCCGGCGATGACCATCGAGTCATCGCAGAGGATCTCGTGGGCGGAAGTGGCAACGCGGAGGGTGGGCATGAAGGGGTACCTGACCTTTCGTCAACTCGCGGCGAGGGCCGGCTCGCGAAGGAAGCAGAACCACGGCCGCGAATAACGCTGTGCGCGAAAGGAGGTTCGGCCGAGTCACCTGAAGTCATTCCCGGGGCCAAATGCCGTGGGGGACAGGGGTGGATGCATTCTCCGAAGGGGAAAGAGCATGAACGTAGTCTTGATCTGCCTCGACACTTTCCGTAGCGACATAATCGGCCCCGGCAAGAAACTCAGCTTCGTCGAGACGCCAAACCTCGACGACTTCGCCAGCCAAGCGGTCAGCTTCGGCCGCGCCTTTGGCGAGAGCCAGCCGACGCTGCAATGCCGGCGCGCCTTCATGACAGGGAGGCGGGGGTTCCCCTACAAGTGGAACTTCGACCGCCGCGGACACTGGCACCACGCTCCCGGCTGGCACAAGATTCCGCCGGAGCAAGACACGATGGCGGAGATTCTGCTGAAGCGCGGCTACTGGACTGGGCTGATCGCCGACGTGTACCACCTGTTCAAGCCCACGATGAACTACACGCGGGGCTTCGCCTCCTACGAGTTCATCCGCGGGCAGGAGAGCGACAACTACCGCGGCGGCACGTTCGCGATGATCGAGGAGCAGATGAAGTGCCACGCCCGCGAGCCGCTCAACTGGCAGCGGCACTCCACGACAGCCCAGTACCTGTGGAACATGCGCGGCAGGCAGTCGGAAGACGACTACCTGGTGGGCAAGGTGATGAACGGCGCGTGTCAGTGGTTGGACGATTGCCACCGCCAGGCGCCCTTCCTGCTGTGGGTCGAAGCCTTCGACCCGCACGAACCATGGGACCCGCCGACGGCGTATGCCGATGGATACGCCGCCCCCACCGGGAAGGACTTCATCATGCCCGGCGCCGCGTGGGAGGGCGGTGACCCGACCGAAGCGGAGATCGAGCGCATCAAAGCGCTCTACTACGGCGAGGTCACCTTCGTCGACAAGTACGTCGGTCGCGTGCTCGACAAGCTCGACGAGCTGAAGCTGTGGGACGACACCGTGGTCGTCATTCTCTCCGACCACGGCACCGAAGTCATGGACCACGGCAAGTTCGGCAAGGGTCCCGGCGAGCTGCACCCGTTCAACACCGGCCTCGTCTGGCACCTGCGCCACCCCGACGGGCCGAAGGGCAAGCGCGTCAACGCCCTCGTCCAAGCGCACGACGTGATGCCGACCGTCCTGTCCCTGCTCGACGTGCCCTTCGAGGGCGACGGCGAGAACGTCTGGCCCGTCGTCACCGGCCAGCAGCAGAGCGTCCGCGACCACTGCGTCATCGGCTGGGCCGGCTGGTCGTCCGGCACCGCCAAGGGCCGCGCCTCCGTTCGCGACGACGACTGGAACTACGTCGTCAGCGTCGGCGAGCCGGACCCGAACCCCGAGCTATACAACCTCGCCGCCGACCCGGACGAAGTGACCAACGTCCACGACAAGCACCCCGCTGTCGTTGCCGAACGCAAGGCGCGCCTCGAAGCCGTCCTCAAGCAGCCCGCGGAAGAGCCACAAAACGAGGTCTGCGCGCACCCGGTGCATGCGCCGATCGGGGAGTGGTTCAGGGGGAGGCAGTGGGGGTGAAGCTCCCAACGGCTGGCCGAGCGCATCTTGCGTCAGCAGTGCAGGTCGAACGATTGCCTGATACACTGAGAGTCGTGAGGGGTGCCTGGTTCAGGAGTGACGCGCAATGGCAGAACTGACGATGGAACTGCCGCCGGAAGTGTCCGTTGGGGAAGCACGGCTGCTTCTGGCGGCGAAGCTGTTCCAGATAGGGCGTCTATCGCTCGGTCAAGCAGCCAAGCTGGCGGGGCACTCAAAGGCCGCCTTCATGGAGCTGCTTGGCAAGCATGACATCCCAGTCTTCGACTACCCCGCGCATGAGCTCCGAGACGAGGTTGAGGCGTGACTGACCAAGCGGTCAGCAACAGTGCCTGCCTGATCGCGTTGGACCGAATCGGGCAAATGGAGGCGGATGCCGGACTGCGCCCGGCCCAGACCGCTGCCTCGTCTGCCGCGCAGGCCAGCACACCCACCAGACCGTGACAAGGAGTAGCGACCATGACTGGTGTGCAAGCCCTGCAGTCTGTGCAGTTTGTGACCGCAAAAGGCAGGCGGCTTGCCGTGTTGGGGGCGGCGGAGTGGGGAGGTCTCGTCGAATGGGTCGAGGCCCTCGAAGACAGGCAGATCGCGAAGCAGGCGTTTGCAGAGCTTGACGCAGCGGGAGGCGACCGACGGCGAGCCGGCTGGCTGGAGTGGGGCGCGGTGGCGGGAGCGCTTGCGTGAAGCGGTGGGTCTACCGCAGGCCCTGCCGGTCTTTCGGCACGGAGGAACGCAAATGGAGCGAGCAGACGAGTTGGTGCAGGCCGTCAAGTGCGGTACCCGCGAGGACTGCTGCCGTGCATTGGGTGCAATTGCGCAGCGCGGGCTCGGGCGAGGGGCTACAGAGGTTCTTGCCGCCGTGCTGTGGGCTGCGGAGCACGAAGACCCAATTGTCCGCGAATGGGCGGTTGTGGCTTTGCGCACTCGCGGGGCTGACCCACGAGTGGTCGAGATGCTCTGGCGACGCTACAACCGGGATGACCGACAGAACATCCGGTGCTACGCGATCGAGAGCCTTGGGAGCCTCAAGCAGTGCCTTGGCCTGCAGGACCTCCGCACCCTCTTCGACCAGAGCAAGGACGACCCCAGCAACATCCTGCTGCCTGCTGCCGTACGCGGCTTCGGGGAAGCCGCTCGGTCTCTCGAAGCCCTGGAACTGCTCCACTCCCTCGTGACGGAACTGGCACGGCAGGAGCCAGCCTCCTCGCCGACTCGCTCTCGGTTGGTCGCCGCCTGCGAAGCCGCACAACTCCGCGTGGCGAGAACGGGGTTAGGGGCCGGGGCCTTCCGCAGAGCGGACCTCCAGGACCCATCGTGGCAGCAGTTGCTCGCCAAACTGGGCGAAGCCCGGAACCAGAACGCGATTCGAAAGAAAGCAGCCCAGCGCCAGCAGGAAACACTGTTCAAGGAAGACGGCGACGGCACCGATGCTCAACTCGACCCCTCGTCGCCGCTCAAGGACAACGCACAAGCGCGCTACATTCAGGACCTCTGCGAATGGAAGGACCTCCAGTTCGCTCAGGTTCGGACCTACACCCGAGACCACAAGTTGGCGAACGCCAAGAAGGAAGCCGTGGGCGGACGCTGCCAGGTCTGTGGCGAAGCCCAGGTCGCCGTGGACACGCACCACATGCAGTTGCTGAGCCAGGGCGGTCCAGACACCCTCGACAACCTCTTGGTGCTTTGCCCGAACTGCCACCGGGATGTCCACAGCAAGAGGATGCACTTCACGTTCAGCCAGGAGAATGGCGTGGTGGCGGTGACGCCGGACGGCGCCCCGGTGGCGATACCCCAAGCCGGTGACCCGGAGGCCATGGTGTCCCACGCCAACCGCCGGCTTGCGGAGCGCATCGCCGGGGATTTCTTACGACTCGACAGCGACACGCAGACCGAGCTGTTGGAGCGGCTGTCCAAGATGGTCGGCGAGCGTTAGTGGGTGGCCGCAAAGGGCGAGCGGGGGGCTAAGCTTGGTTCGGGCGAGGTGACTCGACCCGAAGCGGAGCACAGCAGCGGCACGGAGACCCAAGACTGGGGATGCGGCTCCGGGGCACGATGCTCTCCGTGAGACCCCAAGCTCACTTGGACAAGACCCTGTCGCCCAGCCACTCGGGAAAGGCTGAGGGGAGGCTCCCTCCCACGAACTGGCGGCTCACGGCCGACCTGCTCACCCCGCAACGCTGCGCCAACTCGGGCACCACTTGCTCGTACTTCCGAGTGCTCACCCCGCCAATGACGACCGAGTGCAGCTTGTCCGCGAAGAAGCGGCCCTGCCTCACGGCCTCGTGCGCCGGTGCCAGGCGCCCGGCACCAGGCAGAATCACTGATTGACCCCACGTTCCGTGGCGTAGTGCGTTAGTAGAGCGAGCGTCTTGTCGGGGTGTGCGTAGACATCGTGCTCCCAGACCACGTATAGAGGCCGGCCCAGTTCCTCTTGCACAATCGCGGCCTTGATCTGGTCATTGGCGAGGTTGTGTCGCTGCACTGGAAACAACTGGCTGGCGTCCCCGTAGAAGCGAGGGTCAGCGTGCCAGTAGGAGCCGTGGATTTCGACGTACGCATCTGTCTCCGGGAAGTAGATGTCGTACTCCTTGCACGTGGCGAAGCGCTCCGACGTTACCCGCTTCCAAGGTTCGAAGGAGAGCCTCGAGCTGCGCAACATGTCATGGACCCGCAGTTCCAGTTGCGACCGCCGGTACAGGCCCGCTTCCTGGGTCTCCAGCGCCCTCCGCGCGAGTTCGCGACGGCGCGGCTCTGCCCATTCCTCGTCGCTCCAGAGCCCGCGATGGGCTGCCCGGATCTTGGCGGCAATCTCGCTTCCGTACGCGTCGTTGTGTTTCCTGAACTCCGTCGCGCACCCTGTGCTGCAAAACGGGACATCCTGACGCACATGGGATCGGGGGGAGTACCTGAAAGCGCCGCAGTTCGCGCAGCGGAGATACACGCCCGTCTTCTGGGCCGTGGCCCGGCACTGGTGCGAGCAGTAGAGCCGCGGGCGAGAAGGGATGCTGCGCACTGGCTGCCCGCAGGTTTCGCAGGCGACGATCATCCCGCAGCTCTGCCACGCATTGGCGCACTCCGGGGAACAGAAACGCCTCCGGATCTGGTGTGGCTTGACGCCGAAGACCAGTCCGCACTGCTCGCACCTGGTCTCCACCGTCAGCCGCGAGGAGATGCCTCTGCATGCCTTCGAGCACCAGTTGGTCTCGCGGATATCTGCGGGGAATCTCCTGAAAGCGCGTCCGCACACTGGACAGACCATGTTAGGCTTCTTGCCACGCCGATGGACTGGGTGCCCTCGTTCGCGCAGGAGTCGACGCACGACGGGATGACTGCAGCCGAGGGTAGCGGCGATCGCTTGCGGGGTGAGCCACTCTGCCACGTAGAGGTGCTCAACGAGGTCAACCTCTGCGCCAGAGAACTCCATCTTGTTGGACGGAGACTTGCCGCGCCGGGAGCAGCTCCCGCACAGATGCACCGGCTTCTGACTCAATGTGAAGTAGAAGGTCGTGTGAGACACGCCGCAGCCGTCGCAGACGTACCGCACTCGCGCGCTGCTCTGCGGCAGGAGGTGTGCGACGGCAACCTTGATTGGCGCGCCGTGGGGCTTGCCTCCGGTCGAGTACCCGAGACGCCGGAAGTGCGTTCTGTTCCGGGAGGAGAGAGGGATGGTAACTGTCTGCTTAGGGATCATCGCGGATGGGCAGAGGTGGCGACAGCACCGGTCTTCGGTCGAGGGCAATGTCGTCGAGACACAGGGCGACATTCCCCATCACGACTCTGACTCGTCGGGGAGCAGGTCGTTGACCATCAGTCCACCGTCAACGTAGCCATGCTCCCGGCAGAACCGGTTGTGGTAGGCGGCTGACCAGGCGTATTTCGCGCGTATTCGCGGTGTCTTGACGAACTCCAGTAGCTTCGCCTCGATCGCCTGCTTGTGCTTGCGGAGGAGCTGCGAATCGCGGCCTTCCTGGAATGACGCGGCAACCAGAAGGTAGTTGACGAACGCGCACCCGTCGGCTGGGTCCCGCCACAGGCCTTGGTGCGGATGCTCTCGCCGTTCCGGGGGAGTGCTGTCCACCCAGCGGGAGTACTCCGCGTGTACTTGGTCGTCCACAACTACTCAGGGGTAGAAGGCCCAGGTTCGCTCAATGTCGTAGGCCGAGACCAGTGCCGGGCTGTAGATCAGTCTCTCGCTGTCATAGTGAAGGCCTCGCACAACCGCCCCGCGGACGAAGATTCCGTCAAGCGCCAGCCGGTATGTGACATGTGATACCGCGGCGAGGAACGTCGAGACCGTTGCGCGGCCGCCAGTGCGGCCAGCGAAGCAGAAGTTGTCCGAGAAGGCCCGAGCGGAGATCCAGTGCGCGTCACCGTCCCGACGGGCATATGCCCGCAAGGCTTCGTCAAGCACTCTCTCGAAGCGGGCAATCTGGTCGCAGGCGCTCCCACGCTCCGTGTTGGCCCTGATCAGGGCGCGGTAGCCAAGAATGTCGAGGAAGGCCACATAGCACTCCGCGAATGGGCGCGCACTATTCGGGGCAGCCGGGCCTCGGCGGCCGGCGAACAGGTTGTCTGCCATCAGCTTCTGCCATCCTTCCGGACACCGGGGCCGGGTCCGGGGCCGCGTCGGAGATCCTGCGAGTCTGGGTCGTCGTGACCGGACAACCTCCGGGGCCTCCGCTCCCGGCCCTTCGGTCGAGCCGCTCGGTCACGGCAAGTATAGCCGAATAGGATGCCCATGCACAGTGGCGGCCCTTCTCCTCACCCCTCACCTACGTCGTCGCCCTTCCAGCGCGTGCTGCGTGAACCCGCGCGACCTCCCGGTGTCACGAGACGTGACCTCGCTCCCAGCGCAGTGTGCCCCCGCAGTTGGGCACTGGGCATCACAAACAGGTCGCCGAGCGATGCAGCGCACTCCCCACGCAGTAGACCGGGCCTCTGGTCGCCCACCCATTGCCCTCCTCGCCTCCATGGGCTACAGTCTGCCGCGCACCGACCGCTTGGCGCGGAACGTCAGCCGTGAGGCGTTCCCTGTGGCGTGGTCCGGGCGGCGTAAGGCCGTTAGCTGCACCAGGCCAGGAGGAATGGACATGCCAGAGAACGCACCGGGAGCCTATTCCAGGTACCTGCTGAACAGTTGGCAGGAGACCGACCCGAAGCGAGTGGCCGCCCTGCGGCGCGCCGGACTGCTGGAGAAGGCCGTGCAGGAAGCAAACGACCGCATCAGCGAGCGGATCAGCAGTCTGCTGGCCCAGGGGGCGAGGGAGTACGAAGCGCGAGAGCTGGTTCTGCCGGACTACGCCTATCCGCCGCAGAGGTAGCGCCGAGGTTCGGAGCGCCGGCACTGCCTCCGCCGGCCCAACCGGCTACAATCTACGCCGCCATGCCAACCGCGTCCCCCCAACGGCAGATGCTGGTCGCCGACTTCCCGGTGCTTGAGGATCGGTTCGTGCATGACGTGCGCGAGCGGAAGGAGCGGGA
>Ga0210056_1000161_pt1 | contig 48792 bp, 37 predicted proteins | sample CryGeyCG2014_080_2_FD_183965 | JGI IMG/M metagenome (GOLD analysis project Ga0210056, IMG submission 183965) | Groundwater microbial communities from aquifer - Crystal Geyser CG07_land_8/20/14_0.80 (SPAdes) (version 2) | ecosystem: Environmental > Aquatic > Deep subsurface > Groundwater | place...
CGCTGACAGGCCCAGCGTACGGCCTGAACCTTTCCCGCATCGCCGAGGCCGCGTACCGGTCAGCTTCGTCCGGCAAGCCAGTGCTCCTTAAAAACTTAAAATAAAAGCGTGTTAGAGCAAATAAGTTTACAGAGTTTACATGGTTTATAAAGGTTTCGTAGGACAAACCTTTAGGTTTGCGTCTTTTGGGAGTAGGGGCTTTAGCCCCGTAATATGTATTACGACCCTAAAGGGTCTACTCCTAAGGCTCTATTACAGTTTCCAAAAAGTTCTTATCTGTGGGAATCCGTGTAAATCCGTGGCTGAATTTCGTGCTTTCCTCGCCCATCCTTTAAGGTGGGCGAAGTCTCGCCCGCTGAAAGACGGGCGGAGTGCTTTCGTGGAAATCCTTTACACCGTAATCTCTTAGATAATCACTGTAATCATTTTTAAATAATCACTGTAATCAGGGGGCTCAATGGAGAACTGGCATTCAAAGGGATTTTTCGGGATCCACTACGACCTGCACCCGAAAGCGACTGACACAGAACTCGGCAGGGAAGCGACGTTCGACCATATATATAAGGAATTAAAGAAGGTAAAGCCGGATTTCGTGAATTATGACTGCAAGGGCCATCCGGGATACGCGGGGTACCCCACAAAGGTCGGCACCCCTTCACCCGGTATAGTGAACGACGCTTTGAAGGTCTGGAGAGAGGTCACGAAAAAGCTGGGCATACGGCTTGCTATCCATTATTCCGGGGTATGGGACGAGATCGCCATAGAAAAACATCCGGAATGGGCAAGGATCGGAACTGACGGGAAAAGGGACAAAGCCTCCACCTGCCGCAATCACGGTTATACCGAAGACCTTATGATACCCCAGCTCCTCGAAGTTGTTAAAGAATACGACCTGGACGGAATGTGGGTGGACGGCGAGAACTGGGGTTCAGGCCTCTGCTATTGCGATAAATGCACGGAAAGGTTCATGAAGGAAACCGGGATCGCGGATATCCCGCAAAAAGCTTCCGACCCCAACTGGCAGAAATGGCTTGCCTCGAACAGGCAGTGGTTCGAGGAACACGTGAAAAAATATATGGATGCGGTGCACAGGCTCAAACCGGACTGCCTGGTGTGCTCGAACTGGATGTATTCTGTGCGCGAACCGGATGAGGTAAAGGTGCAGATGGATTACCTCAGCGGTGATTTTGACCCGTCTTTCGGGTGCGAAAGGGCAATGGCCGAGTCAAGGTTCCTGGATAGCCGCGGCATAACCTGGAATCTTATGGCGTGGGGATTTTTCTTTCCCGGGGGCACAAGGACTTTCAAGAGCGATGTCCACCTCTGCCAGGAAGCTTCCGAGGTAATGGCGAACGGCGGCAACCTTTTCATTTACGACCAGCCTAAAAGGAGCGGCCGCATTATCGGGTGGCACCAGGATATAATCGCGAAAGTCGCGAGGTTCTGCCGCAGGCGCCAGAAATTCTGCCAGGATACAAAATCTGTACCGCAGGCGGCAATTCTGCACAATAGCGCCCACCTTTATTCAAAAATGGATCCCCTGTTCTCTTTGAGCAACGGTCACTGCGAGATGGAAGGCGCTCTGCACGTTCTTCTTGAAAAAGGACTGCACGTTGATATTTTGAATGAGTTTGATCTTGCAAGGCGTATTTTCGAATACCCGCTGGTAGTGATACCAGAGCAGACCCTTCTGCCGAAAAAGCTCATAACCGCGGTAAAAGAATACGTGAAGAACGGCGGTTGCCTGCTTGCCAGCGGCGCTGAGCCCGCAAAGGCGTTTGCTGACATTCTGGGCATCAAGCCCGAAGAAGGAGAACTTAATAACTGCTTTGTTCCTGTGAGGAACGAAACAGTGCTTATCAACGGGCCCTGGCAGAAAGTGATGCTGTCCGGCGCGAAAGAGCTCAGCCCGGCCTTGAAAGGCAATGAGGTTTCCAGAGATGTCGAAGACGGAAAAGCAGGATCTCCCGCAGCAACAATAAACAAATATGGGAAAGGTCTTGCAGCAGGCATATACGGCCCTGCGTTCCTCGTGTATTATAACAGCCGTTTGCCGCGCATCCGGGAATTCATAGGAAGCGTGCTTAAAAAACTGGACAACCCGAAACTCATAAAGATGGACGCTCCTGCAAGGGTTGAGCTCTCTGTCAGGAAAAAAGACAATAAGATCATGCTAAACCTTGTGAACCGCGGCACCACCCATCCCCTTTCCACAAGGAACCACGCGGTTGAGGGCGTTCCTGCCATCGATTCCGTTAAATTAAGGGTCCCGCTGAAAGAAAAACCGAAAAAGGTAAGTCTGGGCGTTGATGAAGGAACAACGCTGAGAACAAAATACGCCAAAGGCTGGCTTTCCTGCGAAATCAGGAATTTATATATTCACAACATGGTAGTTATAGAAGAATAAGAATTTCCACGAAAGAAGCTTTTTACAGGGATCTTCGAAAGAGATTTAAAAAACCAAGCTATAGATTCACAAGATTTCCACGAAATCACGAAAGTGTCACGAAATCACGAAAGAATAACCACGGAGGCACGGAGATTACAGTTTTAACTTGACACTTGATACTTAGCTTGCCCGCCAATCTTGCTGGGCGGGACTCTTGACACTTAAAATAATCACTGTAATCGTCAGTTCGAAAATCACCGTAATCAAGGAGTGAAGGATGAACGACATTATAATGGTGACCGGCGGGGCCGGGTATATCGGAAGCCACGTTGTCAAGCTGCTGCTTGAAAAGAAGCAGAAGGTTTTCATATTCGACAACCTTTCAGCAGGCCACAACCAGGTGCTGGAGTTCTTTAAAAAAACATACGGCGCGGACGCAGACAGCTTTATTTTCATTAACGCTGACACCCTTGACGAGGAAGGGCTGAGAAAAGCCATTGACAGCGTCAGGAAGAATCACTGGATATCCGGCATCATTGATTTCGCCGCAAAGATAGCTGTGGGCGAATCCCAGCAGAAGCCCCTTGATTACTTCACGACCAATGTCGTCGGGTTCAGGAACCTGCTTATGGCAACCGATCACATCCCCCTTGTAAAATCGTCAACAGCTGCTGCTTACGGCAGTCCTCTTGAGGAAGACATACCTTTGAAAGAGAGCGTGATCCCGAAAATGATCGCCGCGAAAAGGTATGACAGGAGCCAGCTCCTGCCCGCGTCTGTCCCGTTCGAAACCCTTATCGAGTGGTATACAAAGGAAGTTGTGGAAAAATACCCATTTTTTTACCTGGATAAAGCTGACCTTGAATTCCTTCACATCCCCGTTAATGTTTACGGTGTGACCAAGGTAATATGCGAGATCATGCTCAAGAAACATGAAAAGGAAGCAGGCAGGAAACACATGGCTCTGCGGTATTTCAACGCCGCGGGGGCTGATCCATCCGGGCTTATCGGAGAGGACCACATACCGGAAACGCACCTTGTGCCCCTTGTCCTGAAGGCGGCGATGGGCAAGGTGAAATGCATAACGGTGTTCGGGGACGACTACGACACCCCTGACGGCACCTGCATAAGGGATTATATCTCGGTGATGGACCTTGCCGACGTGCACATTATCGCCCTGAACTACATAATAAAGGGAGGGGGGAGCAGGACCTATAACCTGGGGACAAATAACGGTCAGACCGTGATGCAGATAATCGAAGCGGCTAAAAAGGTCACAGGCAGGAACATACCCGTGGAAATGTCAGGCAGGAGAGAGGGAGACCCTACCGCCCTTGTGGCGGACGCGTCTTTGATAAAGAAAGAACTCGGGTGGAAGGCGAAGCGGGGCATTGACGAGATCGTGTCTTCCGCGTGGAAATGGCACAGTTCGCACCCAGACGGATATAAATAATAGCCATAAGGACATTGCAAAAGTCAAATTGTAAATTGCAAATTTTAAATTTAAGTCACGGGATCCCATAATTTTACAATTTACATTTTGCAATTTGAAATTTGAAATGAATTCTGCCGACGTATCTCTCAAATATTATTTAGGAGGCTGAATGAGCAAGTACAGGGTGGCATTCATCGGGACGGGCAAACCGGGCAATCCGGGATTAAAAGGTTACGCTATGGCGTACCAGCACGCGCTTGGGTACAAGGCGCTTGCTGACTGCGAGATGGCCGCGTGCGCTGACATAGTCAGGGAGAACGCTGACGCGTTCGCGAAGCAATTCGGGATAAAAGGCGTGTATACCGATTACAACGAGATGCTTAAAAAGGAAAAACCGGACGTTGTCAGCATCGCGGTCTGGCCGCACCTTCACGCGGAAATGATAATTGCCTGCTGCAACGCGGGGGTAAAGGCGATCCACAGCGAAAAGCCGGTTGCGACTACCTGGGGGGACGCGAAGAGATGCGCGGCTGCGGCTGAAAAGGCCAGGGTCCAGCTCACGTTCAACCACCAGAGAAGGTTCGGCAGGCCGTTCAGGCTTGCCAAAGAGAAACTGCGCGAGGGCGCGATAGGGAAACTCCAGAGGATGGAGTTCGGGCTTGGCGACATCTACGACGGCGGCACCCACTGGGTGGATATGATGAACATGTTCAATGACGAGACGCCCGCGGAATGGGTCATAGGCCAGATCGACACTCGCCAGATAAGGCTGGCGTTCGGCGCCCCTATCGAATGGCAGGGGATCTTCCACGTGATGTATAAGAACGGGGTGCAGGGGGTTTATTTTACAGGGGTGGAGACCGGGCGCAAGCTTGGTTTTAATACGCGGCTTTACGGCACAGAAGGGATAATAGAGCTGGGCTGGGACGCGCTGCCGGGATGGATAGTAAGGTGGCTGAAGTATGACAAAGGCACCTGGACAGGAGACATGGCTAACGGGGAATCTTTGCACGACCCTAATTTCGTGGAAAGGGCGATAGCGGACACCATAGAATCTCTCAGGACAGGAAGGGAGCCGGAGCTCAGCGCGCGCAGGGCGATGAACGCGACAGAGATCATATTCGCGTGTTACGAGTCAAGCCGCAGAAGGGCGCGCATAGACCTTCCGCTTACCATAGAAGACTCCCCTATCCAGTCCATGATGGACAAGAATGAAGTGAAGTGGGAATACGCCCCCAACGCTAAATAATAAAGTTAAAGGGGTTAAAAAGGTTAAAAGGGTTAAAAGTTAAATCCGTGCGAATCCGTGGAAATCCGTGGTTGCAGAAGCAGCCATTTTTAAAAAGCTAAAAACTTATAAGGTAGTCTCCCGCCACTTCGGCGGGTCGCCGTAGGGGCGACAGTGAATTCAGTGAACTCAGTGGCAAATTTTTAAAGCAGTTTATAGAGTTTACAAGTTTACAAGTAAAATTCGTGCAAATTAGTGCCGTAGGGTCATCGATTCGGTTCTGACCCGAAGGCCCCAGCGTTACGGTTTCGTAGAAACCTGCAGGGGTTAATTCGTGGTTAAAGTGAATTTTTTCGTGCTTTCGTGGTACTTTCGTGCTTTCGTGGAAATCTTTAGTTGTGGGGGTTGATTTGAAAGAGCCGTTTGACGGCAGCGCTTTCTGGGTATGGTCTTCCGAAGGCCACTGGGCGACCCAGGCAAGGCAGGACCCTTACCGCGTAAGGTATTTCCGAAGGGCCTTTGAGGTGAACGACCTGCCGGCAAAGCTCCTGATCCATGTTTCAGCCGATTCCAAATACATCCTTTACGTAAATTCGCAATTCGTGTGCAGAGGGCCGGCAAAAGGCGATATCGCCCACCAGTTTTACGAGACCGCGGACGCAAGCAGGTTCCTTAAAAAAGGCAGGAACGTTATCGCGGCTCTGGTAAAGTATTACGGCGACTCTTTCCCGAATTACGGAATGGGCGGAGCTCCTGACTCTGTGATGTCAGAAGCCCCGGGCTTCATTGCCGACGCGGTTTTGAAATACGGCGGCAAAGAGATAAAGCTGCACACGGACTCAACCTGGAAAGTACTTGTTGATGAGGCGTACAACCACAAGGCCTGCGCAGGCAACTGCGTATATACCGGATACCGCGAAATATTCGATTCCCGCAAATATCTGCGAGGCTGGGAAAGCCCGGATTTTGACGATAGTTCCTGGGAGAACGCTGTCCAGATATGGAAAGGCGAAACTATTTCCCGCAGGAATGACAGCGCTGTGCCGCATATCCTTTATCCCAGGATCATACCTGCGCTTGAAGAGGATCCCCGCAATTTTAAAACGGTTTTCGGCTCTGACAACAGGACCTGCGCCGGATTTGAAAAGGTAATCGCGAATAACGGCGTTTTTGAAATACCCGCCGGATCGTCAGTTGACATTTCCCTGGATGCCGGGGAGCTTGTTACCGGTTTTCCCCTGCTTGAGGTCTCGGGAGGCAGGGACTCGGAAATAAAACTTGTTTATTCAGAAGCCCTGTTTGGGAAAAAACCGGGCAAGATGCCTTTGCCATGGGAGGAAAAAGGCCCTAAGATAAACCGCAACGATACCGAAGGCGGCGCTGTCCAGGGTTTATGGGACACGTTCATCCCTGGCGGCGGCGAATCAACATACAAACCTTTCCAGTGGGCCGCGTTCAGGTTCATGCGCCTGATCGCGGACGTAAAAGACGAACCGCTTATTATAAGGAAAATAGGGTATATATACCACGCGTTCCCTTTCAGGCAAACCGGTATATTTTCAAGCTCCGACCCCGGATTTTCCAGGATACTTGACGTAAGCACCCGCACCCAGCGGCTTTGCTCGCACGAAACATACGAGGACTGCCCTTATTACGAACAGCTCCAGTATGCGGGCGACACACAGGTGCAGGCTCTTGTTTCGTATTACCTTTTCAGCGACGCGCGGCTCGCAAGGCAGGCAATACGCCATTTTGACTGGTCGCGCAACAGCGAAGGCATAACTGCCAGCAGGTACCCGTCAAGGGTGGGGCAGATAATACCTTTCTGGAGCCTTCACTGGATAATGATGGCCTGCGAATACTGGAAATACACCGGCGATGCCGAAGAAGCGGAAAGAATGGTTCCCGGTATTTTCGCGGTGCTGGGATGGTTTGAAAGGCATATAGGCAAAACCGGGCTTCTTGAAAAACTCCCCTACTGGTGCGTGGCTGACTGGTCTCCGGAATGGACAGACAAAAAGGATGGCGCGGGCGTTCCTCCCGGAACAAAAACAGGGGTCTCGGCCCTTATCAATTTCCAGTATATATACTGCCTTGAAATATTCGCAGGGATGCTTGAAGCTCTGGGACAGCGGGACAAAGCCGTAAGCCTGAAAAAAACCGCATCCGCGCTGAAGAAAAAAAGCAAAGCTGTTTTCTGGGACAATAAAAAGGGATTGTTCAGGGATTCGCCGTCTTATCCCAGGGATTTCAGCCAGCTTGCCAATGCCTGGGCAGTGTTATGCGGAGCTGCCGATCCTGCCTGCTATAAAAAGATCGCTGCCGCGCTTGAAAACCCGGATGGCCTGTCAAGGGCTTCTTATTTCGGGCTTTTCTACTGTTTCAGGGCTCTTTCCAAGATGAACGAATATGACAGGGTTTTCAATATGCTCGAACCCTGGAAGGAAATGCTTAAGCTGGGGCTTACGACCTGGAGCGAGGATATAGTCAGCCAGAGGAGCGACTGCCACGCCTGGTCAGGCGCGCCCGCATTTGAGTTTTTCAACGAGGTGCTGGGCATCAAGCCCTTACTGCCGGGTTTTAAAAAAGTGCTGATACAGCCCAGGCCAGGGCCGCTAGAGCACGCTGAAGGCAGGATCGTGATACCATCATTAAAAGATTACCACGGAGGCCACGCCTTAAAGATTGGCGGGCGCGGCACGGAGGCACAGAGAAATACAATTGAGGTAAGCTGGTTTAAGAAAAACGGTTGTATGGTAATAAAAGGAAAGCTGCCTGCGGGAATTACAGGCTTGGTTTCTTTCAACGGCAAAAGCGTTAACGTTACCCAGTCTTTTAAAACCATATTTAAATGATCACCACAGAATTTAACCACAGGTCAATACAGGTAAACACTGTTTTGAGTAACTCAAACCTTCTCGAAGACCCGCCAATCTTTAAGGAGGGAGGTTTGATATCAGGGCTGAAGCCCTGAGTTACAATAAAATTCCATGCCGTTGATTCATAACTCATAATTCATAACTCATAATTATATTTAGCGGAGCAGCGATGAAGGCGATATCGTTCGGCGAAGTGCTTTGGGACATAATCGAGGGAAAGGAATACCTTGGCGGCGCCCCTTTTAACCTTGCCGCGCACCTCGCGAAGCTGGGATGCAGTTCCCGGATGATCTCAAGGGTCGGTGAGGACGAGCGCGGCAGCAAGGTGCTTGAAGAAATGAAACACCTTGGCGTGGACCCCTCTTTCATGCAGAAGGACAAGGACCACCCAACAGGCACGGTCAACGTCAGGCTTTCATTCGCAGGCGAGCCGGAGTTCACCATAAACAAGAACGCGGCTTATGATTTCATAGAGTTTGATAAAAAGCTTGAAGCCGGGATAAAAGAAGAAAAATTCGACGCATTCTGCTTCGGCACCCTTGCGCAGAGGAGCGATGTCACTAAAAAAACGCTTTACACCCTTCTGGGCAGCGTGAACTCAAACCTGTTCTTCTACGACGTGAACCTGCGCCAGAAATATTATTCCAAAGAGATCATTAATAAGTCCCTTTCAGTTTCAGGCATAGTGAAGCTTAACGATGACGAGGCAAAGGTCCTGCCTGAGATCGTTTTCAATAAGAAAATGGATGAAAAGGAATTCGCAACAGAGCTGTGCCGCGGATACCGGGTAAAGATCGTGTGCGTAACAAGGGGCGGGAACGGGTGCGCTGTATATTCGGGCGGTGAATTCAGGGAGATCCCGGGCATAAAGGTGAAGGTCATAGACACGGTCGGCTCAGGTGACGCTTTCAGCGCTGGTTTCCTTTTCAAGCACTGCTCAGGCAAAGACCCGTTTGAAGCCGCGGAATTCGCCAACAGGCTGGGCGCGTTCGTCGCCTCAAAGCGCGGCGCGATACCGGACTACGACCTTAATTATGAATTATGAGTTATGCCCCTCGGGGCATTATGAATCAACGGCAAGGATATTTATTGTAACTCAGGGCTTTAGCCCTGAATACGAATATATAAGTGGTTTAGGGTAGCGGTCCCGATTTATCGGGACATTTTCGCGTAGGGGCGGGCTTGCCCGCCCTTCGTAGGGCAAGGCTTTAGCCTTGCGGAACGTCATTGCGGCCCGCTGAAGAGGCGGGGAAGCAATCCCGCGGGAGAGAATTTATTATGCCAGTTTCGTTAACTTCTCAGGAACTGAAGGATATAACAACTGATTCGTTCAGTCTTTACAAGAGAAATCTGCCCTTATTCTTTAAGATATCCATATTCTATTTAGAGCTTCATTAAATTCTCCAAAAATTCAAACGTTAGCTATATCTATTCCTGTTTTATTATCTGGTATTTCATTAATTTTATCATTACTTCTTAATCTTATGGTCACCGATACAGTATCAGGTATATATACAAACCGGAAAATCAGCTTAATACATTCATACAATTATTCCATTAAGCATTTCTGGCCGTTTTTAGGGATAAATCTACTTATAGGTTTAATTGCTCTATGTATTTTTATCATATGGTTGATAGTAGCTGGTTTTCTTTTTAAGGGTTTTTTTAGCAAAGTTGCATTTTGGTGGACCAGTATTTTAATTATTATTATAGCGATGATTATGATAAGGTTTATTTTTGTCCCGGCGGTTTTTGTCATAGAAAATAATACGAGTAAATTAGCATTAAAGAGAAGTGCGGAATTAGCCAAAGGCGTAAAAACTAAAATAACTGCAATAGAGATATATTTACTATATTTTATTGTTGGATATTTCCCTTATTTCTTTGTCCCAAAGGAAACCTGGAAAAATATAAGTCAAATTTATAATATTATAGTAAGTTCTGCGGGAACTCCATTTATCCAGGTCTTTTTTATAGTATTATATTATAAATTGATAACAAAAGAAATAGAATTAAAATCTTCTGAAATTGTCATCTAAAATCACCCAAATTTATCAAGTAAATGATCCTGCTAAAAAGGAATGTTGCGAAGCAAAGTTATTAATCAGGGCTGAAGCCCTGAGTTACAATAAACTCCTTGCTTTTTAACTCATAAATTATAATTCATAACTCATAATTGTTTTTCCGAAGGAAAAAAGATGATAGACTGCCATACACACATCGTTCGCTGGATGCATCAGCAGGAAGAGGAACTCACGGAAGACAAGCTCCTGAAAAGGGCGGATGAACTCGGGATAGACAGGTTCGTGGTTCTGCCTATAGGCGCAAGCCCTGAATCCCAGACCTTCCCCTTTTCAACAGAGGACGCGCTCGCTTCTTTCAAGCGCCATCCTGACAGGATCATACCCTTCTGCAACGTTGACCCCAGGCAGGGAAACAACTCTCCTGACACGGATTTCTCCTGGATCCTTGACGAATACAGGCAGAAAGGATGCAAGGGCCTGGGGGAACTCACCGCGAACATGCTTTTTGACGACCCGAAATGCGTGAACCTTTTCTGCCAGTGCGGGAAAGCGGGGTTTCCAGTGCTGTTCCACCTGTTTGACAAGGTTGGCGTATCCTACGGCCTTGTGGACGACATCCGGCTCCCCAGGATGGAAAAAGTCCTGAAAGAAGCTCCGGACACTGTTTTCATAGGCCACGCGATGGCTTTCTGGTCAGAAGTTTCAGCTGACGTGAACGAGGAGACACGCGGCGGCTACCCCGCGGGCAAGATCGAGAAAGAAGGAAGGATACAGGAGCTTTTGAGGAAATACCCGAATCTTTACGGCGACCTTTCAGCGGGTTCGGGTTTTAACGCCATAACAAGAGACCCGGAGTACGGCCGAAGGTTCCTCGAAGAGTTCCAGGACAAGCTTCTTTTCGGCACTGACCTCTGCCATGTCGTGCAGGATGTTCCCATTGTTGACTATTTCCGCAACGGATTGAAGGAAGGAAAGATCTCTCAGGCCGCCTTTGACAAAATAACCCGCCTGAATATAGAAAGACTGCTTAAATAGCCTGCCCTTATAGTCATTGCGAGGAACGTCAGTGACGAAGTCCCAAAGGGATCCCTTCGGGACAATCTCGTAGTTAGATTGCTTCACCCTTCGGATTCGCAATGACAGCCTAAACCGGCAAAACAGGCGAAATTGGCCAAACTAAAATGTAACTTTTCAGTGGTTTCAATTGTATATTTAGTAGAAGAGGGAGCAGGCGGTTGAATACGGAAAGCAATGCCGAAGACATCGGTATAATCAAAAAGGTCCTTGGCAAGGACAAACAAGCGTTCGCCGCGCTTGTGGACAAATACAAGAATCCCGTGTATAATCTCGCGTTCCGCATGACAGGCAGCAGGTTTGACGCGGATGACGTGGCGCAGGAAACGTTTATAAAGGCATACAGGAACCTTAAAAGTTTCAGGCAGGACCTGAATTTTTTCAGCTGGCTTTATAGTATCGCGCTCAATACCGCCAGAAACTGGCTGAAAGCCGGGAAAACCCCGGTGCGATGTGCCGCTGCCGCAGATCCCGAGCATATCGCTGACACTAAACCCGGCACTGACGCTAAAATGAGCAGCAACCAGGAGATCGAGGGGATGCTGGGCATACTTCCTGAGAAATACAGGGCGGCTTTTGTCCTGAAGCACCTTGAAAACTATACCTGCGAGGAAATATCTAAGATGCTGAAGTGCCCGGAAGGAACAGTAAGGGTGCGCATCCACAGGGCTAAGCAGATGCTTTATGAAAGATTCAAAGGAACATGAACTTTTTTATGTGTTCGTAGGGCAAACCTTTAGGTTTGCGGTATTTAATATTTATCAAAGGAAAAATCGGGATTCATTTTCGCAAGGCTAAAGCTTTGCCCTACGATAATCTAAAAGATTGTATATCATCATAGGAGGCGATAAATGCAATGTGATCACAGGGACTTAATAAGGAAATACCTGGATTCCGAACTGGCAGGCAGGGAAAAAGAGAGCTTTGAGCGGCATCTCTGCTCCTGTTCCGAATGCAGCAGAGAGCTTTCCTTTTATAAAGGGCTTGACGAGAAGGCGAAAGGGCTTGAACCTGCCCTGCCTCCGCAGGATTTCACGCAGAGGGTAATGGCGGGGATAGAAGAACCAGGCAGAGCGGCGGCACCGAATCCGGTTTACATGAAATTGCGCTGGGCAGTGGCGTATGCCGCGACCGCTGCAGGGGTGCTGGTCCCGCTGCTTGGGTATTAAAGCGTGTCAACGTATCAACGTGTCAACGTATCAACGCAAAAACAAGGAATTTTAAATTTAAATTCCTTCAGCTATTGAGCAATTGTTGAACTGGGAGTGAAATCCCTGCGTTAGGCCATAAGGGCCTGCAGGGAAACAATTGAACTAATGAGCGCGTCTCTTTGTATGCTATGGACAATGTTCGCCCCTGCGGCGACCCGCCGATGAGGCGGGAGACCACCTTAAAATTTTTTCACAGGGAACTTAAGAGAACTTAAAAAAAACATGATCTCCACGAAAACACGAAGATATATTGTTAATAAGGTTTTAAAATAAATTCCTTGCTGTTGCTCTGACACGCTGATACGTTGACACGCTGACACGCATTAAAGGAGGATAAATGGATGAAAAAAAATTAAAGAAAGCGGAACCGCAGGATGAACGGGGGCAGACGAGCGAAGTGGGTGAGTGGGTTACAGCGATCGTGATAGGGTTCCTGGCAGGGCCGTTCCTGTTCACTTTCCTGAAGTTCGTGAACGAACCGTACCTGAAATGGCTCGAGTTCCTGCTGGTGGCTCTGTTCTACAGGTTTTATATTAGAAGGAAAACAGTGCGCATTTCAAAGGAAGTAAAGGAATGGATCGAGGTGTTTGTTTTCGCTGGCTTCCTCGTCCTGAATATCAGGGCTTTCGTCGTGCAGGCTTATAAGATCCCCTCCGGCTCGATGATACCGACCCTGGAGATCAAGGACCGCCTGTTCGTGAGCCGTTTCAACTACTGGAAAAAACTGCCGAAGAGGAATGAGATAGTGATTTTCATATACCCGCAGGATAAAAAGAAGGATTTCATTAAAAGGGTTATAGCGGTGGAAGGTGACACAGTGCGGATAATCAACAAGCAGGTTTACGTGAACGGGGCAGCGCTTAACGAACCTTATAAGATACACAACGACTCGGGCGTTTATCCGTTTGCCCCGCAGAACCCAAGGGACAACCTCGGGGTTTTCCAGGTGCCCAAAGACCATTTGTTTGTGATGGGGGACAACCGGGACCAGAGCCTTGACAGCAGGTACTGGGGGTTTGTCCCGCACAAGAACCTTAAAGGAAAGGCGCTTTTCATATACTGGCCTTTCAACCGCTGGCGGATCATTAAATAATGCAGTTTATAAGTTTACAGAGTTTACAAGTTTACAAGTAAAAAATAAGAAATCCCTCTGTGTCTCCCTTTATAAAAGGGAGATTTAGAGGGATTTTTTATGTTTTCGTTTCTATTATTAACTTGTAAGCTTATAAGCCTGTAAGCTGCATTTCACCAGGACATTTTACCCCGGAAAACAGCTAAACCAATTTGCGAGAAATTGGTGACAGCGTACCCGCCGTAATTCTCTTCCCTTGCTTTTCTGGATGCTTCTATTGCTTCAGGCGCGGCGGTTCCCATGCCCGTGCCGCAGCCTTCATACCAGAGATAATACACGCCTTTTAATTTCTTGACTGTCGCGAACCACAAGCCGCCTTCATCCCAGGAACCGGGTTCGCCGCGTTCCATGACCGGGTTGCCCGGATACCTTTCCCAGCGCAGCAGGTCCTGCGACCTGGCAAGCCCTATCGCGCTGGGATAATCAATGTATCTGCCGCATCCGCCGTACGCCATGTAATACCACTTGCCTTCTTTCCAGATGCGCACTGTCGAGATGCTGAACGAATCAAATTCCCCCTGTTTCCCGGAGGCAGTGAATACTATACGCTCGTCCCTTGTTGAAAAATGTTTACAATCTGAGCCGGGGCAGATGAATATGTCAAACTGGCCCCACAGGTTGGGCCGTTCGTAAAATAAATAAAAGGTTTTATCCTTATACACGATCTCCGGTGCGATGCCGGGAATAAGGGGATTTTTAGGGTATTTTTTAAAGTTTATCCCGTCTTCCGAGACCGCGAGCGCCACTGACGAGTGGCGGTTTGTATCAAGAGAGTGCGCCGAATAATACAAGTAGACCTTCCTGTTCACGACAACTACCGCGGGGTCAAGCACGTGCGCGGAATCGCAGTCGCCGGGCTGGGGGCTTACCTTTATTATGGGATTTTCTTCAGCCATCTGCCAGCTGGCCGCGTCAAATTCCTCTGGCTTGCAGGATCCGACAGCCATCTGGTCGTGCTTTTCGTCCCCCTGGCCGCGGAAATAAAACAGATACCGCCCCCTGAACTGGATTATGTCAGGGTTGGCGGCGTGTATGCTGCGGAACGTCCCCGGTTCGCGCTTTATAATCGGGTTATCACTGTGTTTTTCAAATCTTATTTTATTCATTGTCGAGTTAAGTTTACAAAGTTTATATAGTTTACACAGTTTACAGAGTAACTCAGTGAATTCAGTGCCCTCAGTGGCTGAATACAGTCATTAGTCGTTTGTCATTTGCAAAACTCAATAATTTCTCTGTGTCTCCGTGCCTCCGTGGTGATTTTTTTCGTGCTTTCCTCGCCCATCCTTTCAGGTGGGCGAAGTCTCGCCCCGATGTCCATCGGGGCGGAGTGATTTCATGGAAATTTTTAGGAGTAGGGGCTTTAGCCCCGTTTAAACGACCCTAAAGGGTCTACTCTCAGTACTCTACCCTCTGAATCCGTGGTTAAATATTACCAAATTGACTTGATCTTCCACGCGTCGATCTTTTTGAAATTACCCGAGAACTCATGCTTTAAATTTTTTAAATAAACAACCTTTGTGCAGGAAACGCCGTTGATCAGGATCTCAAGCACTGTCCTGTCAAGGAACATATGCAGTTCAAATGTTTTACCGGGTTTTTCAAGCGGGATCTTTGTGCCAAGTACGTCTATCTCTTTCCCGCTGCACGCGATCGCCAGCTTTCCGCCGTCTTCAAGCGTTCCCAGTTTCATTTCCCAGCTTTCTCCTTCGATCTCCGCCTGTATCTCAAGTGTATTTATGTTCTGACTCTGTAAACTTTGTAAACTCTGTAGACTATGTAAACCATCATAATGTTTTGCCCTGAGTTTGCTAAATTCCCCAATTGGTTTCTGCACAAGCTGCCCTGACGGTAAGATAGAAAGCTCGCGCGGGAGCGACATGCATCCTGCCCATCCCCTGCCTGGCTTGAACCCATTTTCCCAGGCTCCTATCCAGGCAATAAGGACCCTTCTTCCTTTTTCAAGCTGGAAGCAGTTCATAGCGTAGAAATTTGGGCTGAAATCCACGGTCCCCTGGTATTCAGGCTTGAATTTGAGCGTTTTCAGGTCAAAATCTCCGGTGTAATATTTTATCGTGCTGTACGGAGAATAGGTCAGCACCCACTTGCTACCCAGCTTGAACAGATTCGGGACCTCCCAGTTGTCCTCTGTTCCCTCAAACGGAATTCCCAGGAACTCCCATTTTTCCAGGTCATCAGAGCTGTAAAGCGTTATGCATCCCTTTCCCCCGACCCTGTGCCCGCCTATGACCATATACCATTTTTTGCCTTCCCTGAATATAAAAGGGTCACGCCAGTCTTCTATCTTGACGTCTTTGTGCGCCTTATGGCTTAATACCGGGTTTGCAGGATGCTTTTTCCAGGTTATAAGCTCAGGGTCTCCTGTTGCAGCCCAATGTTCCGAAGCGTCCTTCGCGTTCTTATTGGGCCCCACGCTGGTATATATAATGAAAGGAACTCCGTCATCCCTTATCGCTGCAGTGCCTGACCAGCATCCGTTTTCTCCCAGATCATTCGAGGGCCAGATCGCTATCGGCAAATGCTCCCAGCGCACAAGGTCTTTGCTTCTCGCGTGCCCCCAGTACATCTGCCATCGTCCCTGGCCCGGAGTGTCTCCGAACGGGCAGTGCTGGTAAAAAATATGATAATACCCGTTGTGATAAACAGGCCCGTTGGGGTCGTTGCACCACTGCGCGGGCGGAAGCATGTGGAATACAGGCCTGTCAGGGTCTGCCTGCGCTTTCGGGATAGCCGCTTCCAGCGCCTTCATCGCTTCTTCAATCGCTTTATTCATTCAGGCTCCTTTTATGTTATCGCAAGGGCGAATTTTATCGCCTTCTCCACTTCTTTCATCTTTTCGTTGTCCAGGGCGGTTATCCTTGTTTCAATAAGCGATTTGGTTATCGTGATTATTGTGTCAAGATTGACCACGCATTCTTTTGGCATTCCGTCAGCAAGTCCGAGCTGGACTTCCACGGGTATGCCCCTGATCCTGCTTGTAACCTCAGCCGCTGTAACTGAGTTTCGCACGGCGTAAGCCTCGTTCCTTGAAAGAAGCAGGACAGGGCGTTTTCCCGCGGGTTCAGGAAGTTTTGCCCACCAGATCTCTCCTCTGCGCATTTTAAAACTCCCCCAGGGTCTCAGCCTGGGCCTTATCAAGCGCGGGCGATGCTTTCTCCGGTTTCCTGCGGTAACCCTCTATATAGCGGGCGACATTCTGCCGCTCTTCCTCGTTTTTGAAATATACGCCTATCATCTCCTGCACGAGAGCGCTCCTGTTAATTCCCTTTTTTCTTTTTTCATCCTCTATTTTTTTGTATTCTTTTTCCGGTATTGTCACCGTAAGCCTTATAGTTCCCATTTCTTCCTCCGGTATAACTTTGATTATACTATTATTATACTCAAATCGCGGGAAAAGTCAAGTCAATTCTTGACAAACATAGAATAAGTAATATAATAGACTTGATTATATAAAACAGTCATTTGTCATGAGTAAAATCTGCCGAATGCCCGAAGGTGCTGGATGCTGAATGTAAAAATCTATAGAAATCTGTGAAATCGCGTGGTAAAAGTTTGTAACACTGTAATCGTTCTTAAAATAATCACCGGAATTCGTCGTTTATCGATATAGTTTTTTTGTAATCGGTGTAATCATCTTTTAGAAATCACCGTAATCAAATAAAAGGAACAATGAAAAAAGTAAAAGTAATCGCGCACAGGGGGTTTTCCGGGAAGTTCCCTGAGAACACGGTGCTTGCTTTCCGCGAAGCGGTTAAAATCGGGTCGGACAGCATAGAGATGGACGTGAAAAGCACGAAAGACGGAAGCCTTGTTATCCTGCACGATGAAACCGTTGACAGGACAACGAACGGAAAAGGGAAGATCATTGACCTGACCCTTATTGAAGCCGAAGGCCTGGACGCGGGTTCCTGGCTTGATCCCGCGCTTAAAAGAATAAAGATACCCACCCTGGAAGAAGCCCTGGATTCCATTCCTTCGGACATAGAGCTTAACCTGCACATGTGGCCCGTTCCTGAGACCGTTGGAAAAACCATAAAACTGCTTAAAAATACCGGGAGGATAGATAATTCCTACCTTGCTGTTGACGCAAACCAGCACCAGCTCGCCCGCAAACTGCACAGGAGGATCCGTATATGCAACATGAGATACCAGTCAGATCCCGAAGAATACGTAGAGGAAACCCGAAAGCTTAAATGCCCCATCCTGCAGTTTTTCTCCCCTTCCTATAAAGTGACGAAGGAGCTGGTTGATAGGGCGCATTCATACGGGATATACGTGAACGTGTTCTTCGCGGACACAGAAGAGGAAATGAAAAGGCTGATAGAGATCAAGACCGACGCCATCCTGACAAACCGCCCTGACCTGCTTATTAAACTGCAAGACAACATGCAACCATAAATTTCCACGAAAGCACGAAAGTGCCACGAAATCACGAAAGAATCACCCCCCGCAGCAGCTGCGCAGCTTAACGCAGGGACCTTCGGGTCAGAATCGAGTAAATGACCCTACGGCACGGATTAGCACAGATTTATACTTTGTAAACTGTGTAAACTATATAAACTTTGTAAACTACCATGGATTACCTTGGAGGCAATATGGATAAAATAAACGTTGGGATCGTGGGCCTGGGCAGGAGCGGGTGGGATATACATTCGAAACTGCTTGAAAAATTATCGGATAGATATCGCGTAGCCGCTGTCTGCGACGCGGACCCGCTGCGCAGGAACGAAGCGGAAAGGCAGTTCAAATGCAGGAGTTACGAGACCCTTCCTGAATTCCTGAAAGACAGCGAAGTTGAGCTGGCGATCATCGCCACGCCGTCCCACTTGCACGCGGCAAATACCATCGAAGCGCTGAAAGCGGGCAGGAACGTGGTCTGCGAAAAACCGATGGCAGGAAAGCTTTCTGACGCGGATCTTATGATAAAAACAGCTAAAAAAACAGGGAAGGTTCTCACGGTTTTTCATAACCGCAGATATTTTCCGGATTTCCTTAAGGTAAGGGAAGTGATAAACTCGGGAAAATTGGGGAGGATCGTGGAGATAAAGATGACCTGGAACGGTTTCGGCAGGCGGTGGGACTGGCAGACCCTGAGGAAATTCGGGGGCGGCACGCTTAACAATACCTGCCCGCACGCGATAGACCAGGCCCTGCACCTGTTCGGGGATAAGGAACCGGAAATTTACTGCCATATGGAAAAGACAGTGGCGCTTGGCGACGCTGAAGATCACGTGAAAATAATTTTCAGGGCGAAGGGCGCGCCGATGGTTGACCTGGAAGTTTCCAGCGCATGCGCTTACGCGGGGGACTCCTGGCTTATTATGGGGACCCAGGGAGGGCTGAGGGGAGAATTCACGAAACTGCAGTGGAAATATTTTGACCCTGCAAAGCTTCCGCGCAGGACGGTCTCGGAATTCCCGGTCGCGGATCGCAGTTATAACGCGGATAACATACCGTGGCAGGAGGAATCCTGGGATATTGACCAGGATAGATCTCCGGGGCAGGCAGGTTTTTACGTCGATCTATATGAAACACTGAAAAACAACGCGCCGCTCGCCATAACGCCGGAGAGCGCGCGCCGCGTGATGTGGGTGATCGAGCGCTGCCATAAGATAGCGGGAATTTAAAACTCGTGTAAGGTGTAACGTGTAACGTGTAAGGGGAAATACAAGTCAAAATGCAAAATGCAAAGTGTAAAATGCAAAAGTAAATGATTTCCACGGATAAACACAGTATCTACTTTGACTCTGTGACTCTTTGACTCTGTGACTCTAACAAGGAGACTAAAGTGGAGCGGCTGGCAAAGGCAAAATATAAATTCGGCGGATACGTCGGAGAGCGGATAGCGAAAAACCAGGAGAACTGGCTGCTGCAGGCTCCGCTTTCCAATCCCGCGATGCTGTACATGTTCGCTGACAGGGACAGGAAACCCAGGCGCGAGCTGCAGCCGTGGTCTGGGGAATTCGCCGGGAAATACCTTATATCCGCGGTGCAGGGATACAGGCTTACCAGGGACAAGCGGCTGTTCAAGTTCATAAAGGATTTCACGGCAAAACTGGTATCGCTGCAGGACGCTGACGGGTACCTTGGCGCGCACCCCAAAGCAGAGCGCCTTACAGGCATGATATTCGACGGCAAAAATCCGCTGTGGGACCTCTGGAGCCATTATCACATTATCCTGGGCCTTGTTATGTGGTGGCAGGAGACAAAAGATCGGAAGGTTTTGAACGCCGCCTGCAAAGCGGCTGATGTTATGTGTGACAAGTTCCTCGGCACAGGGGTGCGCGCGATAAGCGCCGGTTCGGACGAGATGAACCTTTCAAGCATCCACGGGTTCTGTATCCTTTATAAGATTACCGGGAACGAGCGCTACCTGCGGATGGCGAGGGAGATCGAGAAGGACTGGGAGACCCCGCCAGCCGGCGATTACGTGCGGACAGCCCTTGAAGGCAAAGAATTCTTCCAGACCCCCAAGCCCAGGTGGGAGAGCATACACGGCATACAGGCGATCGCTGAGCTGTATCTTATAACCGGGGACGAAAAATACAGGAAGGCGGTAACGCATATATGGCAGAGCATAAGGCGGTTTGACAGGCATAACACAGGCGCGTTTTCTTCGGCAGAGCAGGCAGTAGGCAATCCATATGACGAGAGGGCGATTGAGACCTGCTGCGTTGTGGCGTGGGCCGCGCTTTCAATAGATATCCTGCGGATCACAGGCGACCCGGCTGTCGCGGATGAGATCGAGCTTTCCTTATTCAACGCCCTGCTTGGAGCGCAGCACCCTTCAGGCAGGTGGTGCACGTATAACACGCCGATGGACGGCGTGCGCAAGGCTTCCGCGCACGAGATAGTTTTCCAGGCATACCAGGGAGCTCCTGAGCTGAACTGCTGCTCGGTTAACGGGCCGCGGGGCTTAGGAATGCTTTCCGAATGGGCGTTCATGGAAAAAGACGGCGGGATAGCGATAAACTACTTTGGTCCGTGCAGGATCGAGGCAGTTGCCGGCAAAAATACAAAGATAAAAATAGAACAGGAAACAGATTACCCGGTTTCAGGAAAGGTGAAGATAAGGGTTTCTGCCTCAGGGAAAACCGGCGTGCCGATATTCCTGCGCGTTCCGGCCTGGTCAAAGAATACCAAAATAACGGCCAACGGCAAACCGATAAAAAACATTGTCCCTGGTTCTTATGTTTTAATAGAAAATGTTTGTAATGGTGTTAATGTAGTTAATGTTCTGTTCGATCTCTCTTTGCATTTCTGGGAGGGAGAAAAGGAAAAGGCGGGAAAAATCTCGGTTTACCGCGGGCCGTTACTTTTGGCATATGACCAGAGGTTTAATTCAATGGACCCGGATAACGTGCCGGCGATTGATCCTGAAAAACTCGATTATAAGATTGCAAGATTTAAAGATTTAACATTTAAAAATTGGGCGAAGCCGTGGGTCCTGCTGAAATTCAAGGCAGCGGATGGCAGGGAGCTTGCGCTGTGCGATTTCGCGAGTGCCGGAGCGTTCGGCACGCATTACCGCTCCTGGCTGCCGTTTCATGGAGAAATCCCGCCTGAAAGAAAATCATGCTTCAAGCCAGATTAATACTAATTTCCACGAAAACACTCCGCCCGTCTTTCAGCGGGCGAGACTTCGCCCACCTGAAAGGATGGGCGAGGAAAACACGAAAGCACGAAAGAATATGTTTTGTTGCTAAAGTTTAAAATAAATTCCTTGCTTTTGCGTTGACACGTTGACACGTTGATACGCTGACACGCATTAAAGGAGGCTGGATGAAGGACATAATGGTTGGCATCATCGGTCTGGACACAAGCCACAGCATAGAATTCACGCGCAGGCTGCAGGCCCCGGACTGCCCGGCAGACCAGAAAGTAAAGGGCATGAAAGCTGTCAAATGCCTCAGGTTCCCCTCCCCTTTCCAGACAGAGCCTGACCAGGATAAACGCCAGCAGCAGATGGAACAGTGGGGCGTGAAGGTTACGCGGGATTTTAAAGAGGCGGCAGACGGCGTGGACACTCTCATGCTTGAGATCAACGATCCTTCGCCGCACCTTGAGTATTTCAAAAAGGCGGCAGGGCTCGGAAAGCCGGTTTTCCTTGACAAGCCGCCCGCGGACACCATGGAAAACGCGAAGGAGATCTTTTCGATCGCGGCAGGCTCAAAGGTCAGGGTATTCTCGGCTTCCTCCCTGCGCTTCGCCCCGCAGGTGCTTGAGATATCGCGCGAATTTTCCCGCCCGAAGATCTGTATGGCCGTCGGTCCTCTGGGCCAGGCCCCTGCCGGGAGTTCCGTTGTCTGGTACGGCGTGCACGCGGTTGAAATGCTGGAAAGGGTTATGGGAACAGGGGCGGAGAAAGTATTTGCGCGCAAGGACGGATGCGGGGCAATTGCCTGCGTTGAATACAAGGGCGGAAGGCGCGGGATAATACAGCTGAATGAGGGCGTTTACCACTACGGCATATACTGCCATGACGAAAAGGGAATGAAGTTCCTTGCCGTGGACACGTCTTTCATATACACGGACCTTCTTAAAGAGATCATAAAATTCTTCAGCGGCGGGGAACCGCCTGCCAGGCCGGAGGACAGCCTTGAAGTCCAGGCGATCCTCAATGCGATCGACGCCTCGATCACCTCCGGCAAAGAGCAAATTTTAACCGCGGATTAGCCCCTGCAGCTCCGATGAAGCTGGAGCTGTAACGCAGGGATCTTCGCCCGCCAATAATCGTGGCGGGCTACGTCACGAAAGCACGAAATTTCAGTTATGGTTATGAACTGACAACTCACAACTGACAACCGACAACTATCTTTTATAATCACCGCAATCATCAGTTGAAAAAAGGAGACAATATGACAGGCAGTAAAAAACACAGGCTTGCTCTGCCAAGCCCGGCGCAGGCAGCATGGCAGGACCTTGAGATCGGGATGTTCATACATTTCGCGCCCAATACCTGGCAGGACCAGCACTATGACATGCTTTATACTCCCCTTTCCGAAATAAACCCAAAGGAACTGGACGCCGCGCAGTGGGTGGATGTAGCCGAATCCATGAACGCGAAATACATCGTTTTTACCGCCAAGCACTGCGGCGGCTTCTGCATGTGGCCCACGAAAACAACGGATTACAGCGTGAAGAGCATTCCCTGGCGCAAAGGAAAAGGCGATATTTGCGGGGACCTCGCGAAAGAATGCAGGAAAAGAAAAATGCCCCTGGGTTTTTATCTGTCTCCAAGGGACGACCACTTCGGGATAACAACAAGCGGGATAGCGCGTTCAGGAAGATCCTGCCACCAGGAACTCTATAATAAAATTTACAGGCAGCAGCTTGAAGAGTTGTGCACGGGATACGGAAAGCTTGTTGAAATTTGGTTTGACGGCGGAGCTGACGGCGACCTCGCAGGGCCTGTTATCAAGAAATACCAGCCTGAGGCAATGGTATTCGGAAGCAACAGGGCGACGATCCGCTGGGTCGGCAACGAGGACGGCGTCGCTCCCTACCCGGCGCGGAACACGGTTTCGAATAACGATAAGGACTGGTCTCCCGAAAGGAACGCGGCCGCGGGCGGCAAGGGAACAAAATGGATGCCCGCGGAATGCGACGTGGCGATCCGCAGGGACTGGTTCTGGTTCACGACGAACGAAGGCACTTTGAAAAGCCTTGACAAGCTAATGGACATTTACTACCGGTCAGTAGGCCACGGCTGCAACCTTCTTCTTAACCACACCCCCGACAGGACAGGGCTGATACCCTCTGCTGACGTAGAGCGCGCCGCGGAATTCGGCATCGAGATAAAGAACCGTTTCAGTTCCCTGCTGGCGGAAACAAAAGGCAAGGGCAGTGTTTTCGAGCTCGACCTCGAAAAGGACACGGTTATTAAGCATTTTGTGGCCATGGAGGACATCAGGCATGGCGAAAGAGTTAGGGCTTACAGGATCGAAGTTCTGGCTAACGACGAGTGGAAAACGATCGTGACAGGGAGCGCTGTCGGGCATAAGAAGATAGACCGTATAGAGCCTGTTATGGCAAGCCGCGCGCGCCTGCGCGTCCTGAAAAGCGCCGGTACCCCGGTGATCCGCAGTTTCGCAATTTACTGATTACCACTAAAACATGAAAAGATCACCACGGAGACACATCCGCCCTGATCGATATCGGGGCGAGACCTCGCCCTGCCTTTGCGCAGGGTGGGGAGGCACGGAGAAAGACAACCCTTGGCTTTTTAACCACAGATAAACACAGGTAAACACAGTTTGGCTTCCAACCTTTAACCTTCAACCTTTAACTTTTAACAGTATTTACCAAGTAACCAGCAACCAGTAACGAGTAACCGGAGTTTTTATGACTATGCGGAAGAGGATGCTTGCCGTTCTTCGGGGGCGTAAGCATGACCGCGTGCCTTTTGTCCAGTATGACAACTGCGCGGCGCGGACGCGGGACATCTGGGACCTGGTCGGCAGGGAAAACATGGGCATTCTGAAATGGACCTCGCTGCACCGCTTTGAGTTCCCTCTTTGCAGGTTTGAGACAAAAGACATTGAAAAAGACGGAAGGAAAGGCGTTGTCACTACCATCCATACACCCAAGGGTTCGCTTGTCCAGGAAAGGCTCATCGAACCGGCATACGGAAGCTCGCATATCACAAGGCACTTTGTCCGGACCAGGGAAGACTACATAATTTTCATGGAATACCTTAAGGACTGCGTTGTCCTGGAAAATACCGCGCAGTTCCTCGAGGATGACAAATGGGCTGGCAGCGACGGGCTTCCTCTTGTTTCGGTAGGGCGCACCCCTTACCAGCAGCTGTGGATCGAATGGACAGGGCTTGAGAGCCTCTGCATGCACCTCAGCGATTTCCCTGACGTAGTGCAGGAGTGCGTTGATATGCTTGCCGGCCAGCTGCGGCAGGTATTTGGGATCGTCAGGGCCGCGGCAGAAAAAGTTCCCCTGCCCTTCGTGGATATAATAGACAACATCACGGCGCCTGCGATAGGCCCGCGGTTCTTCGACAAATATTGCGTTCCTCTTTACAGGGAGCTGGCAAGCATGCTTTCAGAAAGCAAGACACTTGTAGTCGCGCACCTGGACGGAAACCTTAAACCGCTGAAAGACGGGATCGCCGGGTCCGGGATAGGCGGCATAGATTCGTTTACACCCGTGCCTGTAGGCGACACAACAGCCGCGGAAGCCCTGCAAATGTGGCCCCGTATGAAACTCCTTCTCAATTTCCCTTCCTCTGTCCACCTTTCAAAACCCGCTGAGGTTTACGCCCACGCTATGAAGATACTTGAAGAAGCGGGCCATTCCGGCAGCCTGCAGATACAGATATCCGAGAACGTGCCTGCGGATTGCTGGAGGACAAGCATTCCCGAGATAGTCAGGGCAATAAAGGACTTCGGTACACCATAATACCAAAACAACAATTTCCACGAAAGCACGAAAGTATCACGAAAGCACGAAACAAGCTTTAGCCACTGAAGGCACTGAGAACGATGTGTAACTCAAACCTTCAGGTTTGATATCAGGGCTAAAGCCCTGAGTTACAATAAAAATCCATGCTTTTGATTCATAATTCATAACTCATAATTCATAATTGAGCTGAAGACATATGAAAACAGATAAGTATATTATCTACAACTTGCCCCTGCGCGGCGATGATACGCCTCCGGCGTGGAACAACAGGGAGATGGCCTGGGGAATGAAGCGCCTGCTTGAAAAACACGGCATCGCGGGGACCTGGCTGCCCAGGTACGACGCGCTTTGCGACCCGGAATATATCGAGCTGTGCAAAGGATTGGATAAAGACCAGGAACTCGGGGTATGGCTGGAGATCACCTCTTCCCATTGCAGGGAGGCAGGCATTCCTTTTAAGATCAGGCAGGGAGAAGAATGGTTCTGGGCAAAATATTGCCTGACAATGGGTTATAGCCAAAAGGAAAGAAAGCTGCTGATCGACGTAATAATGAAGCGTTACCGCTCCCTCTTCAGGTTTTACCCGAAAACCGTGTCTATGTGGATGATCGACAGTTTTTCCGCTCAGTACCTGGCGGAAAAATACAAGGTGCGCGCGATAGGGCTTTGCAGGAACCAGTTCGGCATTGACGGATACACGCTGTGGGGCGGGTGGCCAAACCTTCCCTTCCGGCCTTCACGCAGATATATCTGGCAGCCCGCGCAGTCAAAGCAGGGGCAGGGCAAAGAAGTTATTTACCCGGTGATTACCGAAGACCTTACTTCAAACTACGGTAATGAAAAAGGGATATGGTCCACAGAAGTGGCAATGATACAGCAGCGCAGCCTGAAGGGCAGCGTGATAATAGACTACATAAACAAACTGACAGACCACGCGCTTGGCGAAAAACCAGTCGGGCTTGCTTCTTTTGTAGCGGAGAACGGGTGGGACTGGAAAATGCTTGCCGCGGCGTACGAAGAGCAGATCGCCTGCCTGGCAAAACTGCATAAAGAAGGAAGGGCGGAAAGCGTGACAGCAAGCGAGTTTTCAAAAAATTATCTTCGAAATTTTTCCGCCCCCTCCCCTGCTCAGATCCTGTACCAGCCCGGGGGCTGGAGAAGCTCTTTAAAGAATAGCAGTTGCGTAGTTGCATGCACTCCTTATTACAGGGCACGCCTGCGCCATGATAAAGGCAGCGCAGCATATCCGAGGCTTACAGACCTTCGCGTTTACGACATTAAAAAGAAAGACCCGTACTGGAGCAAGAAAGCAGAGGAGAAATTCGCCAGGTGGATAATCCCCTATTTGCTTGACAGCAGCAGGTTCAGGTTGGACAGAAAGGATGATAATCCCGTTGTTGATATTGATGAAAACAAACCCATGCATTTTTCGATCTTTGCCGTGCCCGGCACCAAAACCGTTTCCCCCGGTAAACTGTTTAAAAAGAATGAGCGCGTCTTTATCTGGAAGGATAAAAATGTCGAAGCCGAATGGATTTTCAAGGATAAGGAAATACTAGTTTCCGCAAAACCGCTTAAGAAGAACATTGCCGCAACCCTGCGCTTTACCTGCGCCCCGAAGGTCCTGAAGCTCGGTATCGTCCGGAGCAGGAAGATAATAACGCTGGGCAGCCTGAAGCCCGGCGTTTATAACTTCGGAAAGATCGTTCTTGTGAACCTTGAAGCCGACGGAGGAAAAGCCGCGGTTAAAATTTCCGGTGCGAAAAAAGGCGGGAAACTAATCGCGGACTGGAACAGCTGCGGAACAGGGTCTGTCTTATCAATTTCCGACGGGAAATCAAAGGCGCTGAACCTGCGTTTAAAGCCCTTTATAAGCAGTCATTAGTCAATAGTCATTTGTCATTTGTTTAAACCAAAAATTTTAAGTTCTCGTAAGCTTGCCCGCCGATCTTGGTGAAGGGTTCCCTGTGAAAAATTCGTGAGAATCCGTGGAAATTCGTGGTTACAGAGGTGGTTATGTTGAACATATTGGATAAATTATGGTTGTGGACGCATGTTGCGGGCGGAGTGAATAACCAGTACGGGTTTAAGGAAGGATCAAAAATATCGCCTGCGGAAGCGGCTTCTTACATGGGCGTCTCCAACATCCTCTTTGTCAGGCTTAACAACAAGCCGGAAGTTCCCGAATACAGCAAGTATGCCGCGTCTTTTAAAAAGTTAAACAGAGTGGTCTGGTCAATAATCGGCGATTCAGCAAGTTCAAACGAGAGCGAAGTGCCTGTCTTACTTGAGCTATCAAAAAAATTCCCCAACATACGCGGCGTAATAATGGATGATTTTTTCTCCTTCCGGATGAATGCGTATAAACCTCAGGACATTGCGAATATACGCAGAAGCCTGTCCAACAGGACAGACGCAGGGCACAAATTGGATTTATGGGTAACTCTTTACACCCACGAGCTGGATTTGGCGGTAAAACCGTATCTTGACGAGTGCGACGTGACAACGCTGTGGACCTGGCATTCGGAAGATCTCGCGCGTCTTGAAATGAATTTTGCGAAACTGAAAAAAATGTGCCCGGGGAGCCGTAAGGTACTGGGTTGCTACATGTATGATTTCGGGAACAGCAAACCGATGCAGGTCGAGCTGATGGAAAAACAATGCAGGTTCGGCCTGGATCTTCTTAAAACAGGGGAGATAGAAGGAATTATTTTTCTTGCGAGCTGCATCTGCGATCTAAGGCTTGATGCTGTTGAGTGGACTAAAAAGTGGATTGACAGCATAAAAAGCAGTCAGGGATAGTATTTTAACAGCATGTTTATATAAAACCAATTTAATATCAATTTTTAGCAATAATAGTATATTTATTCCCATCTTTTAAACTTCTTCTATTCAAAGAGTAGTAACTCTATCCCAAATTATAGTATTTTAAATAAAATTAAGCAAAATCTATGTTTCACGTGAAACATTGGAGAGAACATGAAGTACAAAGAAGACTGGGAAACAGCAAAAGGAAGATGGACAAAGTGGTGGAAGGGCAGGGGATCAGAAGGGATGATATTCCAGGTTTATGCTCCGAGGAAAGAACCTATGCCCAAAATCACCATACCGGCAGTTAAAAGCTTAGAAGAGAAATGGACCAATATAGATTATCGTATTGCTCAGGGGATAAACTACCTAAATAGCTGCAAATTCCTTCAAGATGCTTTCCCGGGTATTGACACCCACCTTGGGCCAGGAAGCTTCGCAACCCATATCGGCTGTGAGCCGGTTTTTGCAGAGGACACAGTATGGTATAGCTCGTGCATTAAAGATTGGAAAGACCTTGCCAGGATAAAGTTGGACCAGAATAACAAGTGGTGGAAGTTTGCTCTTGATATTGCCAGGAAGGCAACAGAGGCTAGCAAAGGGGAATTCATGGTTTCGCTTCCTGATTTTATCGAGAACCTTGACACGATCGCGTCTTTGCGCGGTTCAGAACAGCTTTTACTGGACCTTAAGGATTTGCCCAAACAGGTCCTTCAATGCCAGAAGAAAATATTAGACCTATGGTTTAAGTCTTACGACGGACTCTATAAGGCCGTTGATGGAAAGAACCGGGGGTCCTGCTCTGTCTTCTTTCAGACATGGGCACCGGGTAAAATGTGCAAGCTTCAATGTGATATGTCAGCAATGATATCAAGGGATATGTTTGATGAGTTCGCGCTTCCTTATTTTATAAAACAGTGCGAATGGCTTGACCATTCCTTTTATCATCTGGACGGGGAAGAAGCGATCCAGCACCTGGATTCACTTTTGGCGATTGACAGGCTGGATGGGATACAGTGGACACCCGGCGCAGGCCATCCAGGCCTTGAATCTGAAAAGTGGTTTCCGCTTTATCACAAGATACAATCAGCCGGAAAAAAATTATGGCTGCTTGGATTTCCAGGCAGCCACATAAAAGATATTTTAAAGGAACTTTCTTCAGATGGTTTGTTTATTTCAACAAATTGCCCGAGCGAAGAAGAAGGATTAGAGATATTGAAATTAATAAGGTAGGTGTTTCATTTTGGCACAATTGATAGTTGATTTAACTTTTCCGCCCAGATTTCAATCTGGGCGAGACCTCGCCCCATCGCAACATCGGGGCGGGCACCTTTCAGCTATTCAGGGCGCAAGCTCCATCCATTTGATTGCCATTACTCCGGATTGGAACCCGTGCGGGTCTTCATAGGCTGGGTTTGACCAGCAATGCAAATCAGTTGAGCCGCTCACTTTTGAAATGGACCCCGCAATAAGGGGTCCTCTCGTTTCCACGTTCCCCACAATCTGCAGGTCGCCGGTCACGTACAGCAGCCCCCTGAAATTCACGTTGCCGCTGATTATTAAATTTCCGTAAATAATTAAAAATGTGGAATCCGCCCAGGCAACATCGGTTGATATGTTTGCCGATATGTTAATGTTCGCAGGGGAGCCGTCTGGATTCTTATCAATGAATATCACGCCGTTCAGCGAGGAAAACACCGGCGAACCGCCCTGGAAATAATTTCCGCCCGCGCCTGAATTCCCGTTCATCTTGTTCGCGACCGCCTTGTTTATGTAATAGCCGGGGTCAGTCAGTTCCGGCAAGGGCACGTTAGTATGCGCCTGGGGTGTTTCAACGGACGCGGAACCGCTGATGTATATAGTGTCGGATGCCACCGCGTTTCCCTCCACGTCGGCATTCCCCTCGATGCCTATGTACGAGCCGGAGAACAGGGTACTGGTGAATACGGCGTCAAAGTTCGTGATCTCGGAATAAATTTTCCTCTGCACGCCCTGGAACGTTCCCAGCGACTCAACCTTCACGGAATTCTTAGACGCGCCGTAGGTTCTTACCCTGTAACCGGATTCATTGAACAGGGGATCTGCCCCGTCGTTTGACCAGTCCGCGTCTGGGTCCTGCCTCAGGTAATATACCGCCCTCTCCATTCCGCCGTCAGCGGCGTAGAACGCTATGGCCGAATAGGATATACGCCTGCTTGTTCTCGTATTGAAAACCACGAGGCCCATAAAAACGGCGCTGAATAGGCATACCGCGGCCACCACGAATATCGTCACCTCAAAAACAAACCCCTTCTGGTTAAGCATTTTTTAATTCCTCAGAGAAATCATTGTCCTTACCGCGGAAGTATTTTCGTTCTTATCGTCTGTTACCTTCAGGCTTATCCTTATTGACTTTACATCAGCCGGGACAGTTGTGGTATTGCCGTCCCGGTCAAAGCCCGCAAAGGCCACGTCGTCATGCGTCTGGAATATGCGCGCTATCATCCTGTCCGGCACCCCGGTTTCTTTGCGGGCAAGATTTTTGCTTTCGGCGTCATACAGGTATGAAACTTCTTTATCGTTCAAGGCAAGGAATTTTATTTTTAAGTAAAGCGGATATGTCCCGGTCTCTGTTATCCGGGTTATTTTCTTCGCCTGCCGGATCTCCCGCGCGAGCCTTTCGGACTGCAGCATTGAGTTCTGTTCCACCCCCGCCCGCCTTGAACCCTGCACATATGAGCCCAGGCTGCTGATCAGGATGAGCAGCGCGATGCCGATCATTGCGACCGAAACAGAAGAGGCGATCAGGAGCTCCGCGAGAGTAAAACCCCCCGCGGCCCGGTTATCTTTTTGTAAGAATGGTGGACAGCTGGATCTCATGCGTTTCACCTTTTGACGCCCATTTCAGGGTCACGGAAATTTTTTTATAATCATCCATATCGCCGTCGGAGTCAGCCCCGCCTGTGCCGTCCCTGGCGTCGTCAACCGCCTGCACGGTCACGGTGCGGCTTACCGCAAGGTCCCATCCGGCCGCGGTGTCAGAAAGAGCGCTGTTTTTATAGGGCGGAGCCGAGGAGGGGATGCCTGCTGTGATGCTTGAATAGGCAACGCCTCTTATCTCCTCGATCTTTTCCTGGCCCAGGTTTACGGCCTGGGTCTGCTCCTTTGTTCTTGCTATGGACCGCATACCCCTTGGAAAAAGGTAGAGGACGCCCGCTATGGCGATCAGAAAAATGACCGCCGATATTACCACCTCAATAAGGGTAAATCCCCTTTCGTTTCTCATATCAAACCTTATTATATCAGAAATTACAATAATTGTCAATGAACGCTTGACTTTTTCATATAACATAGTATAATAAATAAAATATGATAACATCATTCATAGAGTGGGGTATCGGGAACCTGCCTTTGCCTGAAAAGATAAAGGTGGTCAAAGAGGCGGGTTTTGAAGCTGTAAGCCTGCATCCTTTCTTCTCGGACAGGGAAGAGGAGGAAGGCGCTGTCAAAGCGGTCATAGAGACCGGTTTGAACGTCACTTTCCACACTGCAAACGAAGCAAGCGAAGTCATTACGGAAAAGATCGGCGGTTACATAAAAACGGTGAAGGCGTTCCACGAAAACACTGGCAAGGTCCTTTGTTTCTCAATAGACCAGTACCATTCGGTTGAAGGCGGCCAAAAAAAACTGAACACCGGCGTGATGAAGCGCGTTATCCTGGACCTTGTCGGGGAAATAGCGCCGCTGGGCATAAAGGCGGCAGTCGAGAACGGGACCTGCCTTACAACGCGTGAGGATTTCAAGGCGCTTGCCGACCATGTCGGCGGCAATGGTTTCGGGATGCTCCTGGACCTGGGGCACATGAACCTGAAATGGCTGAGAGGGGAGATGTCCGTTGAGGACTTCATATATTCCATGCCGCTTGAAATATTTGAACTGCACGTGCACGACAACGACGGGGAAAATGACCAGCACCAGCTGCTGGGTAAAGGGAACCTGGACCTGACGGCAGCTGTTGCGGCTTTGAGGCGGCGCAAGTTTGACGGAGTCGCGACTTTCGAGATGGGCTGCACGCAGAACGCGGGATCCGAATGGGTCGAGTCGATAAAACAGAGCCGTCAGCAGTTTTTGGATTGCTGGGGATGTGTTTAAAATGCGTGTCAGAGTATTAGCGTATCAGCGTGTCAGAGCAACTGCAAGGATTTCGATTTAAAGCTTTAACTTTGACACGTTGACACGTTGACACGTTGACACTGAATCGGAGGCCAAATGGCGAGGATCGTTTTCATCGGTGCGGGCAGTCTGGGTTTTACGAGGGGGCTGGTAAGGGACGTTCTTACGTATCCATTGCTGAAGGATTCAACGCTTGTGCTCATGGACGTTAACAGGGAGCGGCTTGAGTTCGCCAGGAAAGCGGTGCAGATCATCGTTGACAGGGGCAAGTACCCGGCAAAGGTGATAGCGACCCTGAACAGGAGGGAAGCGCTGAAAGGCGCTGACGCGGTTATGTGCACGATCCTTGCCGCGCCTGTGCAGGTGTGGAGGCATGACATCGAGATCCCCAAGAAATACGGTGTTGACACCAATATCGGGGATACCCGCAGCATATCGGGTGTTTTCAGGGCGCTGCGCACGATCCCCGTGATGGTCAGCATCTGCAAGGATATGGAAGAGCTGTGCCCCAACGGGATCTTCCTTAACTATACCAATCCTATGGCAATGCTGTGCAGGGCGATGCAGAGAAGATCTTTTATAAAGCTCTCCGGGCTCTGCCACAGCGTTCAGGGAACAGCGTGGCAGATAGCCAGCTGGGCAAAGGTCCCGATGGACAAGGTCACCTACGTGTGCGCGGGCATCAACCACCAGTCGTGGTTCATCAAGTATGAGTGCGACCACAAGGATGTTTACCCGAAGCTGCGGAAGGCCGTGCTCACGAATAAGAAGATCTACAACGAGGAGCTTGTGCGCAACGAAATGTTCCTTGCCCTGGGTTACTACGTCACCGAATCCAGCGGCCACAATTCCGAATATAACTGGTGGTTCAGGAAGCGCCCGGACCTGATAAAGAAATACTGCACGCCGATCAAGGGCTCTGGCTGGAACGCCGGGGAATACGCCTACATAGTCAAGCATTACCTGCACGCCGACAAACACTGGAAGGAAGACGTCAGGAAATGGTTCAGGGAAGGAGCTCCGTTCTCTCTTGACAGGGGAGCTGAATACGCGTCCGCGATAGTCAATTCCTATATGGGAGGAGAGATGTACGAATTCAACGGCAACGTGCCCAATAAGGGATTAATACCGAATCTCCCGCAGGACGCGTGCGTTGAAGTGCCTGTTGTCGCGAACAGGAAGGGGTTCAACGCGGCTTACGTCGGCCCGCTTCCGCCCCAGTGCGCGGCGCTGAACAATGTGAGCATAGCCGTGGAGGAGATGGCTGTGGAGGCGGCGCTGACCGGGGACCCGACCCTTGTTTACAGGGCGATCTGCTATGACCCGCTTTCAGCCGCGGTCCTTTCATTGCGCGAGATCAAGAAGATGACGCAGGAGCTGCTTTATAAGAACGAGGATTACCTCCCGCAGTTCAGGACAGTTAAAATCCTGTAAAACAGTTTACATAGTTTACATAGTTTATAAAGTTTACAAAGTCATAAGTTTTAAAACTCTGTAAACTCTGTAAACTATTGTATCCGGCTTTTACTCTGTAACCTCTGTAACCTGTGTAAACTCTGTAAACTTATTTTGAATGGAGTTTTTATGGTGCGCGTAATTTTTTCCCTGGATACCGAAGACTACATCACCCCGCAGCACGACGATGCCGTGGAGTTCTGGGCGAAGCTCTTTGCCGAAAGAAAGATCAGGGGATGCTTCAATGTTGTCGCCGAATACGCCAGGGCACTTAAGGCAAGGAAGCGCGGGGACATCATTAATCTTGTGAGCGGGAACGAGGCAGACTACCATTCCAACGTCCATTCCGTGCATCCCACGTTCCCGGAATACCTTGACACGATGGACTGGGACGACGGGATAAACGAGGTTATAAGGAAGGAAGCGGAAGGGATAAAAGATGTTGAGGACATATTCGGCCAGCACCCGTCTTCGTACATGCAGCCCGGCGGTTCGTTCGCCCCCCAGGTCCTTTACGCGATGTGCCAGATGGGGATCCCGGTTATGACCTGGACTTTCCTTTCTTCTCTGTCAAAACTGAAGCCGCTTTGGTACTGCTCCGCGCTTGAAGGGATCCTCTGGAACCTTGGGTTCGATGATTACTTTGAAACAGGCGATTTTGAAAAAATGAAGGCCGGCTTTGAGCGCATTTATGAAAAAGAAAAGAACCTTCCTGACGGTTTGATAGTCCTGGGAACCCATCCCTGCAAGCTCGTGGCGGCGGAATTCTGGGACGGCGTGAATTTCAACGGAAGGAATACCGCTCCGTGGGCGTGGAAACCCGCGGCCCTGCGCCCGCAGGCGGCGTTTGAAAGCCTGAAAAAAGGTATAACGGATTTTACTGACTGGGTGCTCGCGAAGCCGGGCGTGGAAGTGATCACGTACGGGGAGCTTTACAGGCAGTATAAACTTCCCGCGAAAGAAAAGGTCGCGTTGAAGGAACTGAGGTCCCTTGCCGAGAGCACGGTGAAAGAGTTGGGTTATACGAAACCGGGCAAAGGATATTTTTCCCCTGCCGAGATCTTTTCCCTTTTTTCATCCGCGCTTGAGATTCTGCTTAAAAACGTTCCCTGCCTGCCTGCATCCCCTTTGCAAAAAACAGCAGGGCCTGTTTCGGATTTCCCGGATTTCAAAGGAAAGATAGAACTTAAAAAAACCGAGTTCCTCAGGAAATGCGCTGAAGTAAATCAGTACGTAAAGGGATTCAAGCGCGTGCCGTCTGAAATAAAGATCGGCAGCGCGCGCGTAGGCCCGGGCAGCTTCATAAGGTCGATGGCGGCAGCAATGCTGAAACCCGCGGCGAAGACTGTTAAGATCGAAAGCGCGGATAACTATCCCCAGGCGGTTAAATCAGGGGACTTTGAAAACCTGAAATACAAGGACCAGTGGCTGTTCGTGCAGGGCTTTGAGGGAAAGAATATCATAAGGTGGGCGAAGCTGCAGTCCTGGACCATCAAGCCCGCCCGCTTAAATAAAGAGTCAGAGAGTCCCGCCCAGTAAGATTTCCTCCTTAAAAATTGGCGGACAAGGGCGGGCAGGCGCCGAGTCAAAGAGTCATAGTAAAATCTGAAATTAGCCACTGAGTTCACTGAATTCACTGAAAGGTCATTGCGAGTAAAAACGAAGCAATCTATCTCAGTACCTTCCCGCCCCGATGGCCATCGGGGCGAGGTCTCGCCCGCTGTAAAGACGGGCGGACAGTGGCAAAAATGTATTTCTCTGTGCCTCCGTGCCTCTGTGGTTAATTTTGAAATCACCGTAATCATCATTAAATAAAAGGAGAAACATGAAAAACTCTGTTTTGCTGTTATTTGTTCTCGGTTTTTGCGTTGCTTCCTGTTGCCAGGTTCGCGCGGCGGGAAAGGAACTGTGGGGCTGGTGGAATTTTGACGAGGGCAGCGGGGATACCGTAAAAGATATTTCCGGTAAAGGAAATGACGGGACAATACATGATGCCAGATGGATAACCGGGGTCAGCAATTCCGCGCTTTCTTTCAGAGGAGAGAACGATTACGTTGAGGTCCCGCATTCCGACAGCATTGACATCGGCGGTGAGAACGACGACTATTCCATCGAGTTCTGGTTTAAAAGTTCGAAGAGGCCCGCGCCGGACGCGCACTTCCTCGGGAAAGTAGGCAACACGTATCCTTTTACCTTTGACCAGCTTGCCGGGGGAGAGATCCATTTCAGGAACTGGGACGGCTCCTCGATGGCAGGGATAGTGTCAGCGAACCTTACTGACGGAAAATGGCACCACATCCTGGGCGTGAGGGACGGCGATAACAGGAAACTGTATTTGTATGTGGACGGCATCCAGGCAGGCGAGGCTTCGGACAGCACGAAAGGTGACCTTAATAACAACAGCCCTATAAAGATAGGCAGGAGCTGGGGGGATGATTTCAACGGCGACCTTGACGAAGTGAAGATCTACGCTTACGCGGTGTCCGCAAAGAAAGAAGGGAAAGAGATAAAGGTCGCGCCCATCCAGTACCCGGGCCTGAGCATGGAGGTCGTGCCGTATCCCCTTGTCAAAAAGACCGCGGTTGTGAAGCTCGGAGCGTCAAAAAAGGAGTTTGGCTCTTTAAAGCCTACGGACCTGAAAGCGAAAGTGGAGCTCGTTTCTCCTGAAGGGAAGATCTTGAAGACCGGGCAGATAAAGGAGTTTGACGCGAAATACAGGGTTGAAACAGAACTCGGTATAGCGGACCTTCCGGCAGGCGAATACGAAATAAAGGCATCGCTTATTGATAAAAAAGACAAGGTTCTTACCGAGGCAAGCAGCAAACTCGGTATTGCCGTTTATCCCTGGATCGGTTCAAAAGCCGGAATAACCGATGAAGTGTTTGCTCCCTGGACCCCGATGGAAATTGACGGCCAGAAAGTCAAATGCTGGGGCAGAACATATGATTTCTCAGGCTCGTTCCTGCCTTCTGCTGTTATTAATCAGGGCAGCTCTATACTCTCCGGACCCATAACTCTGGAAACTGTCATAGACAAAAAGCCGGTCGCGCTTTCAGGCCAGAGCCTGGCCGTGGTAACAAAAAGCCCTTCAAAGGTAATAATGAAAGCGTCAGGCAAATACGGCGCTCTGGACGTTTCAGCTGACGTTCTCATAGAATACGACGGAATGATAAGGATAGACCTTACTTTGAGCCCGAAAGAAAAACTATCCATTGACAAGCTTGCTCTTTTGGTCCCTATCAAAAAAGAATTCGCCGCGCTTTTCAATTACTGGCCCGCGTTTAACGGCCAGCCCAAGAATACCGGGGAATTAAAGAACAACATGGCGATGCAGTTCGCCCCGTTCTTCTGGCTGGGGAACGAGGACCTCGGTTTCGGCTGGTTCGCGGAATCCGACAAGGGATGGAATAACAGGAACGAGAACAGCGTGATAAGAGCTGAGATGGGCGAGGATATGGTTACAATGCGCATCTCCATTATTTCCACCCCGCTGCAGGCGGATTCGCCCCTGACCTATACTTTCGGGTTCCAGGGAACTCCGGTAAAGAAATATCCTGAAGGATGGCGCTACTGGCGCATCGCGCACGGCGCCAATTACGGCATCGAAAAGCCGCCTGCCGCGACACCTAACAATACCGCCCCGCTGTCACAGCTCGCGAAGCTTAAAAAGGACGGGGTGAATACCATAGTTTTCCACGAGCACTGGACGGATATCCAGAATTATCCCGGTGAAATGCACGCCGAAGAGCTGAAAAGCCTTGTTTCCGAATGTCACCGCCTCGGAATGAAGCTCCTGGTCTATTTCGGGTATGAATTATCCAACATCGCCCCGGAATGGAACCTTTGCAGGGATGAAGTCCTGTGCAAGGACGCGGGAGGCGGGAAAAAGGGCGGGTACACGCGCAAGCCCACCCAGGTAGATTACATCGTTTGCTATAACAGCATCTGGCAGGATTTCATAGTCCAGGGAGTGCAGGACATAATCGACAAATACCACATAGACGGCGTTTATCTTGACGGCACAGTTGAGCCATGGGATTGCGCGAACGCCGCGCACGGGTGCGGGTACGTAAAGGACGGAAAGGTCAAAACCACCTACCCGATATTCGCGGTGCGCAGCATAATGAAAAGGCTGAACGCCGTCTGCACGAAGAACGGCGGGTTCGTGGACGCGCACAACTCAACCTGCGTCATAGCTCCAACGATATCCTTCGCTACTTCTTTGTGGGACGGCGAATGGATGCAGGCAAGGCTCGCGCAGTGCAAAACCAAGAGTGAGATCCTTGAGGTCTTCCCCCTGGGCGCTTTCAGGGCTGAGTTTATGGGAACGAACTGGGGGATCCCGACACAGTTCCTGGTCTATCCAGGCGGGAAATGGAGCCTTGAAGCAGCGCTTTCGATAACCCTGCTCCACGACATTGCCTGCCGCCCGTCCCCGACCTCTGTGGTGACCAAGGTCTGGAAAGCCCAGGAAAATTTCGGCGTGGGCGAGAAAGACTGCGCGTGGCTTCCATACTGGAAAAACGAAGGTTATATAACCTGCCCCGAAGGGGTCAAGGCGAGCATATACAGCAGGAATGAAAAGGGAGCTTTGATCGTTGTCTCGAACCTGACCGACAGCACCATGGATGCAGTTATAAAACTGGATCCCCTTAAACTGAAATTGAAAAAAGGTTTTGAGGTTTCAAACGCGCTGACAGGCGATGCAATTCCCCTGGCCGGGCAGGAATTCACAATTAACCTCAGGGCTTTCGCCTGGAAGCTCCTTCTGGTTAAATAAATTAAGGTGAGGGGATGATAGCCGCAGGCTTCAGCCTGCGTTTTGTAGCGGTGCGACGTTTCGTCGCACATTATATCCTATTTTTCGTAGGGCAAGCCTTTAGGCTTGCGTATTTCTGTAGCGGCAGAGCTTGTTGAAAATCCGCCAATTTTTATGGAGGGCTCTGCTATTTATGTGTCGCGTAGGGGCAAGCTTGCTTGCCCCTGAGGTAGCCGCAACCTTTTCGAAGACCCGCCAATCTTTAAGGAGGGAGGTTGCGTTGAAATAAATGAACCCGTCCCCATTATTTCTCCTTCCAGGCCAATTTAAGGAGGGAGGTTTGCGTTTGTAGGGGCGTGATTCATCACGCCCGCTCTCCCTTTTATAAAGGGAGACACAGAGGGATTCTTATAGCGGTCTTTGAGCGGTCATACAGTTAATAAAAGTGTCACCTAAAGTGGTATTATAAAGGACACCACTTTTGGGCAAAAGTGGTATCCTATAAGCTTTGTAGGGGTTCAATTCCCCTGTCCGCCAGTCAGTTTGGAGGATCACGCCCGAATATGGTTGCTTTTCGCGTAGGGGCAAGCTTGCTTGCCCCTGAGGTAGCCGCAACCTTTTCGAAGACCCGCCAATCTTTAAGGAGGGAGGTTGCGTGTATTTGCAGGGTCCGTTCCCCGAACGCACCTAATGTAGCCGCGAAGGTTTCGCCCGTCTTACGGGCGGGCCAAGACCAGGCACCCAAGCTTTTATACAGAAGGAGATAAATCGTGAAAAAAGAGATCATTATCCAGTTAAATAAAATATTCGAGGAGTCAGCGTATACCCAGAAAAGTGTTGAATATTGGATGGCGAGGGATCTGCAAAAATTATTGGATTATACGGACTGGCGTAATTTCTTGCTGGTTGTTGAAAAGGCTAAGACCGCGTGTTTTAATTCCAGGCAGAGCATCGCGGACCATTTCGTTGATGTCAACAAAATGGTCAAGCTTGGTTCGGGCAGTGAACGTCAGGTCGACGACATTATGCTTACCCGCTACGCTTGTTATCTTATTGCTCAAAATGGCGATTCCGGCAAGGAACAGATCGCTTTCGCTCAAAGCTATTTCGCTATTCAGACCCGCAGGCAGGAATTACTGGAAGAGCGTATTGCGTTAGCAGAGCGGATACGCGCGCGCGAAAGGCTGGCTGATACTGAATCAAAGCTTTCAGGTATTGTTTATGAGCGAGGCGTTGACGGAGAAGGTTTCGCGCGGTTGCGCAGCAAGGGTGACCATGCGCTTTTTGGCGGATATACTACGCTGGAAATGAAAAAGAAACTTGGCATACCGGATAAGCGGCCATTAGCTGATTTTTTACCGACCATAACCATTAAAGCCAAAGATTTTGCCGCGGAAATTACCAGTTTTAATACAAAAAAGAATGATCTGCGCGGCGAGCAGGCTATTACAGGCGAGCACGTAAAGAATAATAAGGATGTCCGGGATCTGCTTGGGAAAAACGGCATAAAACCCGAGGCATTGCCTCCGGAGGAGGACATTAAAAAATTGCAGCGCCGGTTTAAAACCGAAGACAAAAAAATTGCCGGGAATGTAAAGATGATAAAGAACAATAATAAGGATGGTTCTAAATAAGCATAATTGCGAAATTTTCCATTTCTCCAACAAGCTGTTGGAGAAATCCAGGTTGTTCAAGATTTCCGAGACAGTGTCTCGTATTTTATCCTGGTCGCATTACTGTGAACTTCCGTCCCCATTATTTCCCCTTCCAGGCCAATCTTGGTGGAGGGTGTCCGACATTATTTTTCATTGTTTATGAACAAAATCAAAGCAAGCTCACAACTCAAGACCTGACACCAGTTTTTGATAAATGGCGGATAAAGCCGATGTCGGATAAAATGTCGGATAAAATTTGCTTGAATGCCCGGCGAAAAGTCTGAGATAGTTCTAATTAATTCAATGCGAAGCCTATGTCTCAAATTGAAGAAAGATGTCCCAAAAGAACATACTTTAAATCGGGGGACTGAAAAAGTCACCGAAAAGGGTCTTGATTCATCACGCCCGAAGAGTTTCCTCTCCCCTTTGCCCTGAACCTGCCGTGTCCGCCGGAGTTTAAACGAGTCCTTTCCGAATAGGAAAATCTTGGACTCATTTGGTTTAACGTAGGTGGAAGCTTGCGAATGGTTCAGCGGCTTGCTTGCCCTTTGTAGCGGTGCGATTTATCGCACATTTCTATGTAGCCGCAACCTTCAGGTTGCGAATTTGTAGGGGCGTGATTTATCGAGACATTTATGTTCGTAGGATAAAGCTTTTCGAAGATCCGCCAGTCAGTTTGGAGGATCACGCCCGAATAAATGAACCCGTCCCCATTATTTCCCCTTCCAGGCCAATCTTGGTGGAGGGTGTCCGACATTATTTTTCATTGTTTATGAACAAAATTAGGGCAAACTCACAACTCAAGACCTGACACCAGTTTTTTATGGGAGGATATAATGCCAAAAATCTATGACAATATTGAAAATCAACTTTCAGCCGGGTTGGCCGAAACCTTAAAACTCTCAAAACGCGGCGATTTTTGCGTTGGCTATTTTAATCTTCGCGGTTGGCATGAAATAGCCGATAAAGTTGACGCATTCGTCGGTATGCCAGTAACAGAAAAAAATGACCAAGTTCACAGGTATTGCCGGCTTCTTGTTGGGATGCAGAAGCTGCCTTTAGAAACATTAAGAGATTCTTTTTTACGGGACGATACCTGTATAATCGACCAAGCTGAAATGATTAAATTGAAGAAAAAACTCGCTTATGAATTTAAAGAACAATTGACCATTGGAGCACCGTCAGAACGTGATGAGATATATCTGCGAAAATTAAGCACTCAGCTTAAAGAAAAAAAGGTTGTTGTTAAACTCCATTTAAAGCATCAACTTCACGCAAAACTCTACCTGGCTATGAGTGATGATATCCGAGTTCCAGTCATTGGTTTTCTTGGAAGCAGCAATCTTACCTTCGCAGGCCTATCCAATCAAGGCGAATTGAATATTGATGTCATGGATCAGGATGCCGCCTCCAAGCTTGCAAAATGGTTTGATGACCGGTGGAATGACAGCAAATGCATAGACATTACAGATGAATTGATACAGATTATAGATGAAAGCTGGGCTGCTGACAGGTTGGTGTCACCGTTCCATATCTACTTAAAAATAGCTTACCACCTCTCTCGTGAAGCTCGCGCAGGCATTGGTGAATACAAACTACCCAGGATATTCCAACAGGAATTGCTGGATTTCCAGCAAAAAGCTGTTTTAGTGGCAGCTCATCATCTTCATAAGCGCGGCGGCGTGATGATCGGTGATGTTGTTGGTCTGGGTAAAACAATTACCGCAACTGCGCTTGCAAAAATGTTTGAAGAAGACTTTTTTCTTGAAACGCTGATTATATGCCCTAAGAACATTGTTGACATGTGGGAGGGCTATGTCCATAAATATCAGCTGCATGCCAAGGTTATCTCGCAGAGCATGGTGCAAAGACAGCTTCCTAATTTAAGGCGTTACCGGATTGTTATTATTGATGAAAGCCATAATCTGCGTAATGATGAAGGTAGCCGCTACCGTTCAATCAAATCCTATCTTGAGGAAAACGAAAGCAAGGTTATCCTGCTGTCGGCAACCCCCTACAACAAGTCCTACGTTGATTTGTCCAATCAGCTGCGGTTATTCCTGTCCGATGACAAAGACCTTGGCATCAGTCCGGAAAGGTATATCGAAAGTATTGGCGGGCAGGTGCATTTTACGGCAAACCATACAGAAACATTTATCAGAAGCATTAAAGCATTCGAGAAGAGCCCTTTTTCGGATGACTGGCGCGAGCTGATGCGGTTATATCTGGTGAGAAGAACGCGCAGTTTTATTAAAACCAATTATGCGGCCACTGACAATGCTAACGGCCGCAAATACCTGACTTTTTCGAGTGGAAAAAAATTCTATTTCCCCGACCGTGTTCCCAAAAAAGTAGAATACACATTCGATCCGGATGACAAGAAAGATCCGTATGCCAGGCTCTATTCAGACAAGATCGTTGATACCATAAACGGCCTTGGCTTGCCAAGATATGGGCTTGGGAATTATATTAACCCAAAATCTGCGATAAAACCTACAAAAGACGAAGAACTAACCATAGTTAATCTTTCCCGGGCCGGGAAACGGCTGATGGGTTTCTGCCGAACCAATCTATTCAAACGGCTTGAAAGCAGCGGTTATTCCTTTTTGCTCTCTCTTTCCCGCCATATACTCCGTAACTTCGTGTTTATCTATGCCGTCGGAAATAATTTGCCTGTTCCTGTCGGAAAAAATATCGTAGAAAATTTTGATGATTTTATTGAAGATAACGATACGGATGGAGACGGCGAGGATAACAGCATTTCATTTATTTTGAGCGAAGAAGAATATCTCAAGCGAGCTAAACATGTATATGAATTTTATACCGGGAAATACATGGATCGGGTTGAATGGATACGAAGTGATCTTTTTATAACAGATCTTAAAAAGTTGCTTATCAATGATTGCCGCGAAATTATCAAGATATTATCCGTTGCTAAAGAATGGGATCCTGATGAAGACAGGCAACTCAACGCGCTGTATGATCTTATTAATACCACCCATAAAAAAGAAAAAGTCCTGGTTTTTACGCAATTTGCCGACACCGCCAGGTATCTGTATGAACAGCTGAAAAAAAGAGGCGTTGAAAGCATTGAATGTGTTACCGGCGATTGTGAAAATCCCACAGACTATGCTCACCGTTTCAGCCCGGTCAGCAATGAAAAACCGGAAATTAAGGGCACTGAAAATGAGGTGGGGGTGCTTATTGCCACCGATGTGCTCAGTGAGGGGCAAAATCTGCAAGATGGGCATATTATCTTAAATTATGATCTGCCCTGGGCAATTATTCGGCTTATTCAGCGGGCAGGCCGTGTTGACCGTATAGGCCAGGAATTCGATAAGATACTATGCTACTCGTTCTTGCCTGAAGACGGTATTGAAAAGATAATTAATCTGCGCGGGCGCCTGAGGGAGAGAATTAAGCAGAACGCGGAAGTCGTTGGAGCAGATGAAACCTTTTTTGACGGCGACCCGATAAATATTCGGGATCTTTATAATGAGAAATCCGGTATTTTCGACGAAGAGGATGACACCGAGGTTGATCTTGCCTCGTATGCGTATCAAATCTGGAAAAACGCTTTGGATAGTGACGCAACCCTTTCCAAAACTATTTCTGATATGCCAAACGTTGTTTATGCGACAAAAGAGAATACTTTTGAAAAAGAGAAGGAAGGTGTAATTGTTTATACCCGGACTTCCGATGACAACGATGTTCTCGCATGGTTAGGCGCAAATGAAAAAATGATTACCCGGTCGCAACTTACCATATTGAGGGCTGCCGAATGCGGCAAGGACACAAAGCCGCTCTACAAACTGCCTGACCATCACAAGATTGTGAAAACCGCGGTGGATATTATCAGCAAAGAAGAAGTAACAGCGGGAAGCTCACTCGGTAAAAAGACCGGAGTCAAATATCGGGTTTATATGCGCCTTGACCGTTACTTTAAAGAAAATGAAAGTTCACTCTTTGTCACCGAAGAAATGAAAAAAGCAGTAGATGATATTTTTAAATATCCGCTTAAAGAATTCGCGCGGGACACGCTGAATCGCCAGCTCAAAGCGGGAATATCGGACGATAGTCTTGCAAACCTTGTGATATCGCTTCGGGATGACGATAAATTATGTATTACCGACAATGAAGAACAGGCAAACCGTCTGCCGCAGATTATATGCTCAATGGGAATGAAAAACGGAGAGTAAAATATGGCGATTACTAAAGCAGAATTTTCAGTATATATCAAGGCATTTCAGTTCAGAGAACTATTTAACGAAATGGGTTGGAATAATGACCACACAAAACAACCGGTTATAGTCGATGTTGCTTCTTTTAACCTTACTGGAATTGCCGAAAAAAGCGGCTTCAGGATTTTTGTCTGCGAGCCTGCCAAAGGGAACAAACTGCCCGACTCGGCAACACGCAAGAAAATTGAAGGTAAAGTAACCAAACTCTTTCAGGAGCATCTCATTATTTTTATTGATGAACATAAAAGAGAACAGGTCTGGCAACTCGCGGTGCGTAAAGCCGGAAGTCCGACAAAGATCAGCGAAACTCGCTATGATATAACACAAGACCCAGAACTACTTTATCAACGGGCAAGCGGTTTATTTTTCACTTTAGACGAAGAAGAAAAGGTAACAATCATAGATGTCACCAAACGGGTGGCGGAAAACTTTCAACAAAACAACGAACGCGTTACTAAGAAATTCTATGAAAGTTTTAAAAAAGAACACATCGCGTTTTTGAAATTCATACAGGGGATAGACGATCAGCTTAATATGGACTGGTACGCCTCGCTGATGCTGAACCGCCTGATGTTCTGCTATTTCATTCAGAAAAAAGGATTTCTGGATAACGATAAAAACTACCTGCAGGATAAGCTCAAAGAGTGCAAAGAGAAAAAGGGAAAGAACAAGTTTTATTCTTTTTACCGCGATTTTCTGCTTGCTCTCTTTCACAAAGGATTGGGAACACCGGAGCACACTAAGAATCTGGAAGTAGAAATTGGCAAAATTCCATACCTTAACGGCGGTCTTTTTGACGAGCACGAAATTGAAAAAACCTTCAAAGAAATCAAAATTGATGACAAAGCATTTGAAAAGCTCTTTGATTTTTTTGACCAATATGAATGGCATCTCGATACCCGTGAAACTGCCAGCGGCAAAGACATCAACCCCGATGTGATTGGCTATATCTTTGAGAAATACATCAACGACCGCGCCCAGATGGGCGCCTATTATACCAAAGAAGACATTACCGACTACATTAGCAAGAATTGCATAATCCCCTGGCTCTTTGACGAAGTAAAACGGCAGTATTCCAAAGCCTTTGTCGATGGTAGCTGGCTCTGGCAGATGGTGAAGGCAAGCGGGGACGAGTACATTTATGACGCGGTGAAATACGGCGTGCCGGAAAGCGGCGGTTTGTCTGATGACTTACCCGCGGAAATCAAAAAGGGTTTTGCGCCGAAACTGGAAAAGAAAGTGGTGGATGGCGAAGGTCCCTGGCTTTGGGAAGTTCGCAAAGAGTGGAATAAACCCGCGCCTTCGGATATTGCCCTGCCGACAGAAATTTATCGCGAAGTCATTGAGCGGCGTAAACGCTATGCGGATATAAAAGGGAAAATAGAAAACGGTGAAATCAAAGAGATCAATGATTTTATCACCTACAACCTTAATATCCGTCAATTCGTTCAGGATGTGGTTGAAACGACCGACGATACCGAGTTTATCCGTAATTTTTATAAGGCGTTGTCCGGTATTACGATATTAGATCCTACCTGCGGTTCGGGCGCGTTTCTTTTTGCCGCGATGAATATCCTTGAGCCGCTTTATGAGGCGTGTATTAAGCGAATGAAGAATTTTATTGATGAATCAGGAAAAGGTAAGTATAAGTTTTTTGAAGAGACGCTTGTTCGGGTCAACATGCCGGAACATCCGAATCTACAATACTTCATTTACAAGTCCATTATTCTGAATAATCTCTACGGCGTGGATATAATGAATGAGGCGGTGGAAATCGCCAAACTGCGGCTCTTTTTAAAGCTGGTAGCAACGGTTGACGCCGACTACCGCAAGCCGAACCTGGGGTTAGAGCCTTTGCCCGATGTGGATTTTAATATCCGCGCAGGAAATACGCTTTTGGGGTATGCAACGGAAAACGAATTGGATAAGGTTTTGGCAGAAACCATTGATGGGTATTTGGGGAAGCCAAAAATTTTAGAAAAATGCGATATTGTTGGGCGAGCTTTTGACAGATATAAGGAGATTCAGCTTCAAGGCAATGCCAACTTTGAGGATTTTAAAACAGCTAAAGACGATTTGAACGACCGGTTGAATAAATTGAGAAATGAGCTGAATCAGCTTTTGCACAAACAGTATTACGCTAATATGAAATATGACCAATGGCTTGCCATAAATCAGTCTTTTCATTGGTTCGCGGAATTTTATGAGATTATCGCGGGCAAGGGCGGGTTTGATGTAGTGATTGGGAATCCGCCTTATGTGGAATTAAAGAAGATAAATTATATATTAAACCATTACAAAACATCTGAATGTGGGAATCTATATGCGCCAGTGATCGAGAGAAATTATTCACTTATTGGTGATAAATCAAAATCTGGAATGATTATACCACATTCTTCCATTTGCACTGATAGGATGTCCAATCTTATTGTAATTTTAAAAAAACAAGGATTGTGGCTTTCTTCATATGACATAAGACCTTCAAGATTATTTGATGGAGTTGATCAAAGACTTCTAATTTACATATCGAGTAATAATTCTACTGACATATATACATCAAATTATCATAGGTGGGCTTCTGAATGCCGTGAATATCTTTTTGATATGGTTGAATATGTTGGGAATATTAAAACAGAAGTACCCAATTCAATAATCAAGGCTAGTCGGCAAATCGAAAAACAAATACATGATAAATGTGTCACAAACAAACCTCTGTCTTTTCAAATAAGACAAAGCGGCATACCTATTTATTTTCATAATGCCCCAAGATATTTTATTCGTGCGATGAAAAAAGAACCATATTTCTGGAATGAAAAAGATGGTGAAAAAAACTCAATTCATGTAAAGAGCATTGCATTCATTGATGAAGAATCCATGAAGAATGCGGGGGTTGCTTTGAATGCCTCAATTTTCTATTGGTGGTTTATTGTCTTTTCCAATTGTAGAGATTTAGTAAAAAGAGAGATTGATTATTTCCCCTTGAGTAATCTCAAGTTAAAATCAGATGGTTTATATAAGCAGTTTAATCAGAGCCTTGAATCTAACAAATATCGGAAGGAAACGTACTATAAAGCAACCGGCAAAGTAATTTATGACGAATACTATCCAAAACTTTCCAAGCCCATCATCGACCAGATTGACTGTCTTCTTGCCCAGCACTACGGTTTCACCCACGAAGAGCTGGATTTCATCATCAACTACGACATCAAATACCGTATGGGCAAGGAATTGGACAGCGGAGAGAACGGGGAATGAATAAAAGAGGAGAATGTTGATGCGTAAATTATTTATAGCTGAAATCAAAGAAATCATTGCTCAATCGCGCGCGAAAGCTGTTCGAAGCGTAGATTTCCAACGGGTACTTATGTATTGGCACATAGGCAAGTCAATTTTTGAAGAAGAACAGCAGGGTAAAGAGCGAGCCGATTACGGTGATTATCTTATCAAGAACTTAGCTAAAGAATTGGAACCAGAATACGGGAGCGGTTTCTCAGTAAGAATTCTGGAAATCAGCCGCCAATTTTATCGTACTTATCCAATTGCGAACGCACTGCGTTCGCAATTGAACTGGAGCCAGTACCGGCTTTTGTTACGCATTGGGAATCAGGATAAAAGAGAATACTATCTGCTCGAAGCAGGTAATAATAGTTGGACTGGGAGGGAATTGGAAAGACAGATAAACTCAGGGTTGTATGAACGATTGCTATTAAGCAACAATAAAGAAGCGGTTTTATCTGTAGCTCGCAAAGAGAAGATACCCGAAGATCCGCAAGAAATTATCAAAGACCCAATGGTGTTAGAATTCCTTGGTTTGGAGCGTAAAGCAAAATACTATGAAAGAGGACTCGAAACTGCCATAATTAATCATCTTCAAACTTTCTTGCTGGAATTGGGAAATGGTTTTTCTTTTGTGGCAAGACAAAAGCGGATACTCTTAGAAGATGATGAGTTTTTTGTGGACTTGGTGTTTTACAACCGCTTGCTACGGTGTTTTGTCGTCATTGAGATCAAAACGCAAAAACTCACACATCAGGATTTAGGACAGCTACAAATGTATGTGAACTACTACGACCGCACTGAAAAGTTACCGAAAGAAAATCCGACTATCGGAATTTTACTTTGCGCTGATAAAAATAATACAGCGGTTAAATTTGCCCTCCCGGAAAATAATAAGACGATTTTGACGAGTCAATATCAGTTGTATCTGCCAACAGAAAAGCAGTTAATCAGTGAAGTAAAAAAGGACCTGGAAAGATATCGCACGAGCAAGAAATTGGGCAGCGGGGACAAGAAATGATTGTTTCATCGCTCGGCAATACGGAATTACTCAAACTGCGCAAGACAGCATTTCTCTGTAGCCGGGAAATTCTTGCTTCGATGGTGCTCAAGTGCTACGACTGGGCAATCGAACAACGTAACAAAGGTAACTGTGTTATCAGTGGTTTTCATTCGAAGATTGAGAAAGATGTGTTTCATTACTTACTTGCCGGTAAACAACCGGTTATTATAGCTTTGGCGCGTGGAATGAAAGACAAGGTAGAACCGGATTTAAAAACGGCAATCGATGCCGGTAGATTATTGATCGTTACCCCGTTTGAAAACAATGTTAAACGGGTAACGGCAGAAACAGCTGAAAAAAGAAATCGGTTTATGATTGAATTGGCTGATGAAGTTGTTATTGGGTTTGCTAGTAAAGGCGGTATGCTGGAAAAACTGACATCAAATATTACGAATATAAAAAAAGTATCAAGCTTTCTCTGAAAATGTCAACTCGGCTTACAATAGTTAAAAAAGGGGTTCTTCTCCAAATGTTGTCGTATAATACAATAAATACTATGAGTATATAATAAGGGCCTTTGCGCAGCAGACATAAGCGCAGGCGCAGCAGCAAATTCCCGATTGCGATAAGGAGGAAAA
>Ga0210056_1000164_pt1:0-2500 | contig 48633 bp, 38 predicted proteins | sample CryGeyCG2014_080_2_FD_183965 | JGI IMG/M metagenome (GOLD analysis project Ga0210056, IMG submission 183965) | Groundwater microbial communities from aquifer - Crystal Geyser CG07_land_8/20/14_0.80 (SPAdes) (version 2) | ecosystem: Environmental > Aquatic > Deep subsurface > Groundwater...
TCTTCAGTCGCTAGGGCTCCTTCAGAATGACATTACGAAAGTCCCCAGTTGTCATTCTGAGCGAAGCCCTGCCTGCCGGCAGGCAGGGAAGAATCTCAATAGTTTGTGAACTCACCGAGAATTGCTGGAATCACGTGGTTTAAATCACGTTATTTCCTACGTAAGGAGGTGAAGGGACCATTGAAATTATCCATTGAGATGTATATCATCCTCGTTTCTGTGATTGCATTTCTCGGAGGGATCATTGGATTCCTTGTGAGAAAGAGATTTTCTGAGGCCAGGATTATTTCTGCAAAGGAGGTCGCTAAGCGCCTGATCGAGGAAGCTGAGAAAAAGGCAGAGATATTAAAAAAGGAAGCCCTCCTCCAAGCCAAAGATAAATTTTATCAAGAAAAAGCTGAGTTTGAAAAAGAGACGATGGAGAAACGTCAAGAACTTCAGAATCTGGAGAGAAGGCTCATTCAGAGAGAATCTCATCTGGACAAAAAGATCGAGCTTCTGGATACCAAAGAAACAGACATCACTCGCCGGGAAAAAACTTTGATCCAACAAGAGAAAACGATTCAGGAACAGGAGAAAAAGATGGCTGCCATTCTCGAAAAGCAGCGTATTCAATTGGAGAACATTGCAAAAATGTCTTCGGAAGAGGCAAAGCGATTATTGATGGAATCCATGGAGAATGAGGCAAAGCATGAAGCAGCCAAAGGGATAAAAAAGATTGAAGAGGAAGCCAAGGAGCTCGCCGATAAAAAGTCAAAAGAGATTATCAGTTTGGCCGTTCAACGTTATGCTGGAGAGTATGTTGCTGAGAAGACGGTTTCTGTCGTCAATCTGCCAAATGAAGAGATGAAGGGTCGCATCATCGGTCGTGAAGGTCGAAACATCCGAGCCCTCGAAGCGGCCACAGGGATTGATCTGATCATCGATGACACGCCAGAAGCGGTGATTCTTTCAGGATTCAACCCCGTTCGGAGGGAGATTGCCCGAATTGCCTTGGAACGCCTGGTGAGCGATGGACGCATCCATCCTGCACGAATTGAAGAGATTGTTCAAAAAGTGGAGCAGGAAGTAGAAACATCCATCCGTGAGGCAGGGGAACAGGCGACTTTTGACGTGGGCGTCCACGGCATGCATGCGGAATTGATTAAACTCATCGGTCGGCTCAAATATCGGACGAGTTTCGCCCAGAATGTTTACCAGCATTCTTTGGAAGTAGCATTTCTTTGCGGGGTGATGGCCTCAGAACTGGGGGTCAACGTGAAACAAGCAAAGAGGGCGGGTCTTCTTCATGATATTGGGAAGGCCGTCGATCATGAGGTCGAAGGCTCTCATGGGAAGATCGGAGCAGAACTGGCAAGGAAATATGGGGAGTCGCCTATCATTGTCCATGCCATCGCCTCTCATCATGAAGAGGAAAAGCCGGAGTCTACCCTTGATATTTTGGTGGAAGCTGCAGACGCTCTTTCAGGAGCGAGACCAGGGGCAAGGCGTGAGATGCTTGAAACTTATGTAAAAAGATTAGAGGATTTGGAAAAGATCGCCCAGTCTTTCCCAGGAGTGGAAAAATCTTATGCCATTCAGGCGGGCAGGGAAATTCGTATTATGGTTCAGCCCGATCGCCTCTCCGATGAGGATTCTGTTATTCTTTGCAGAGATGTTGCCCGAAAGGTCGAGAAGGAAATGACCTATCCCGGCCAGATCAAGGTGACGGTGATCAGAGAAACTCGATCGGTGGATTATGCGAAATAATAATCATTGCAAATTGCAAAGTTAACACTGGCCAATTAGGAATAAATTACAGAGATCGCAATGCAAGTTTTTCAATGATTTTTAATCATTGCTAATTGACCAATGCTAATTGCTAATTTTGCACTGAGGTTTGTATGAGGATTCTTTTCATCGGGGACATCGTAGGAAAAGCGGGTCGGCAAGCCATCGAAGGGGTTTTAGAGAAAGTCATCACAGAGCATAAAATCGAATTTACGATTGCTAATGGAGAGAATGCGGCCGGGGGAATGGGAATTACACCTCCTATTGCCATCGAGATTCTAGATCAAGGGGTGGATGTCCTTACTTCTGGAAACCATATCTGGGCAAAGAAAGAAATTCTCCCTTTTTTGGATCAGGAACCTCGAATTTTAAGACCTGCTAATTATCCACCAAAGGTTCCAGGAAGAGGGAGTGGTATCTTTCCTCGAGGCAATGGACTAAAAGTGGGTGTTCTAAATTTGGAGGGTAGAGTTTTTATGAAGCACCTGGATTGTCCATTTCGTGTCGGAGAGAAGGAAATTGAATTATTGAGGAAAGAGACGAATATCATTCTTGTCGATTTCCATGCGGAGGCCACTTCAGAGAAAATGGCGATGGGTTGGTTTTTAAATGGGAAGGTGAGTGCTGTAATGGGAACCCATACCCATGTGCAGACGAGTGATGAGAGGATATTGGATGAAGGAACGGCTTACATCACCGATGTTGGGATGACAGGTCCCTTAAATTCTGT
>Ga0210056_1000164_pt1:7500-48633 | contig 48633 bp, 38 predicted proteins | sample CryGeyCG2014_080_2_FD_183965 | JGI IMG/M metagenome (GOLD analysis project Ga0210056, IMG submission 183965) | Groundwater microbial communities from aquifer - Crystal Geyser CG07_land_8/20/14_0.80 (SPAdes) (version 2) | ecosystem: Environmental > Aquatic > Deep subsurface >...
AACTTCCGTGGACGAGAGGGGAACATCCCAGACCGTCAGCTAAGGTCCCTAAAATGTGCTAAGTGGGAAAGGATGTGGAAACGCTCAGACAGCCAGGAGGTTGGCTTAGAAGCAGCCATCCTTTAAAGAAAGCGTAATAGCTCACTGGTCAAGTGGGTCTGCGCCAAAAATGTAACGGGGCTTAAGCACATTACCGAAGCTACGGACCCCGTGGAATATGAAAATTACTCCACAGGGTGGTAGGGGAGCATTCCATCATAGAGCGAAGGGTGACCGTGAGGACACCTGGACGAAATGGAAGGGATCATGCAGGCACGAGTAGCGATAATGCTGATGAGAAACCAGCACGCCGTAAACCTAAGGTTTCCTGAGCAAGGTTAATCCTCTCAGGGTTAGTCGATCCCTAAGCCGAGGCTGAGAAGCGTAGGTGATGGGAAACAGGTTAATATTCCTGTACCACCGGGTTGGCGTTTGAGCGATGAGGGGGTGCAGAAGGGTAGGTCATCCAGGTGTTGGATGTCCTGGTTCAAGCCCGTAGGTGGGAACTTTTGGTAAGTCCGGAGTTCCAATTATAAACACCGAGAGGTGATGACGTTTTCGAGTAATCGGAAGCAAGTGACTGAGCCCATGCTGACAAGAAAAGCCTCTAGCAAGTCAATCAGGTGATCGTACCGCAAACCGACTCAGGTAGGTGGGGAGAATATCCCAAGGCGCTTGAGAGAACCCTGGTTAAGGAACTCGGCACACTAACACCGTAACTTCGGAAGAAGGTGTGTCATGATCTGTGAAGGGACTTGCTCCCGGAGCAGATTGTGATCGCAGTGAAATGGGGGTGGCGACTGTTTACTAAAAACACAGGAGTCTGCTAAGTCGAAAGACGATGTATAGGCTCTGACGCCTGCCCGGTGCTGGAAGGTTAAGGGGATTCGTCATGTTGTAGCAATACGACAGAAGCGTTGAACCGAAGCCCCAGTAAACGGCGGCCGTAACTATAACGGTCCTAAGGTAGCGAAATTCCTTGTCGGGTAAGTTCCGACCTGCACGAATGGCGTAACGACTTCCCCGCTGTCTCAACCAGGGACTCAGCGAAACTGTATTGGCGGTGCCGATGCCGTCTACCCGCGGCAAGACGGAAAGACCCCGTGCACCTTTACTACAACTTGGCAATGAATTTCGGAATCATCTGTGTAGGATAGGTGGGAGACTTTGAGATCTCGGCGCCAGTCGGGATGGAGTCAACCTTGAAATACCACCCTGATTGTTTTGGAATTCTAACCTGGGCCCGTAATCCGGGTCGGGGACATTGCCTGGTGGGTAGTTTGACTGGGGCGGTCACCTCCCAAAAGATAACGGAGGCGCGCAAAGGTTCCCTCAGGCTGATTGGAAACCAGCCGTAGAGTGTAAAGGCATAAGGGAGCTTGACTGCAAGACCAACAAGTCAAGCAGGTACGAAAGTAGGCCTTAGTGATCCGGCGGTTCCGCATGGAAGGGCCGTCGCTCAACGGATAAAAGGTACGCCGGGGATAACAGGCTAATTTCTCCCAAGAGTTCATATCGACGGGGAAGTTTGGCACCTCGATGTCGGCTCATCGCATCCTGGGGCTGTAGCAGGTCCCAAGGGTTTGGCTGTTCGCCAATTAAAGCGGTACGCGAGCTGGGTTTAAAACGTCGTGAGACAGTTTGGTCCCTATCTGCCGTGGGCGTAGGATACTTGAGGGGAGCTGTCCCTAGTACGAGAGGACCGGGATGGACGAACCTACGGTGTTCCAGTTGTGACGCCAGTCGCAGCGCTGGGTAGCTGTGTTCGGAAGGGATAACCGCTGAAAGCATCTAAGCGGGAAGCCCACCCCAAGATGAGGTATCCCTCCTGATAGCAATATCGGGATAAGACCCCTTGGAGACTACAAGGTTGATAGGTCAGATGTGTAAGTACCGTGAGGTATTTAGCAGACTGATACTAATAGGTCGATCGGCTTGACCATAATTGAAATTTTATCCGGATTCCCTTCATCCATATTTTTATTTAAGGTTTCGAGTTACGAGTTCCGTGTTTCGGGTTAACCCCGCAACCTGAAACTTGAAACCCGAAACGTCTTTTAGAGAATTCTTGGTGACCATGGCGAAGGGGAAACACCCGTTCCCATTCCGAACACGGAAGTTAAGCCCTTCAGCGCCGATGGTACTGCATGGGTAACTGTGTGGGAGAGTAGGACGTTGCCGAGATTAAAACTTGTCCCCGCGAAAGCGGGGGATGAAAAGCCCATCAGAGATGATGGGCTTTTTTGTTCAGTCATAGTTGAGCTGCCTATCAAATTTTGTTATGTTTACCCCGTTAGAAAGCCCCGCCATTTATGGCGGGGATGATATAGGTAAAATTAAATTTTAATTCCTTACAGAAAGGGTAGGGTTAAAGCCCCATCCTTTCTAACGGGGTTTCCCCCAAACAAGTTTCTAGGAGGGAGAGATGGATAAAGATCAGATAGCTGAGATGATACGACGAAGACTAAAATTAGACGATCAAGAATGGGCGATCGTCAAACAGAACCCAAAATTTCAACGATTATTTAAGAATGCTATTGAAGCATCTCATTATCGGTTAGTGGCTGAGGTGATTGACTCGAAAGGTTGCCATTCAGGACATGTTATCGGTCAAAAATTGATTTTCGATAATTTCAGGAAATTTACTTGCAAAAGAGAATCCGGATCGTGTTTGTTCTTTCTTGATGCCAAACTTAGCACTATTGATCAATGCTTTTTTTGAAAATATGATGAATGGTCGGGATCCGAATGAGGTGATGTTTAACACCACGGGCTGTTTTGATACCGGCCCCTATTGTGGTGGATGGGGACACGTGGTAATTAAAATGACCGCGGTGAAAAAATAGGCCCAATGGCGAGGCAGATATTAACATCACTTAAACAAAGAGGGGCGATAGATATGAAGATCTTAAGGGTGGACATCAAAAATGAAAAGATGACATTCGAAAATCTCGGGGAGGAGTGGAAGTCCATTGGAGGCAGCGCCTTCATTGCAAAGATAATGAACAAAGAGGTGCCTCCGGCTGCTGATCCACTCGGCCTTGAGAATCTCTTTATTGTTGCTGCTGGCCCTCTCGCGGGCACTGGAGCGCCACAACTTGGGCGCATATCCGTTGGCGCAAAGAGCCCTCTCACGCTTGGAATAAAAGAGGCAAACTCGGGAGGCCCGGCTGCACAAATCCTCGACAGGCTTGGGATTCGCGCTATTATTGTTCACGCCGCACCTCATGATCATCGATTATACTGCTTATTTATCTCAAAGGATAAGACAACATTAATTCCAGCAGATGAATACCGCCCTGGAACTCCGATATAAGGATCAAAGATAGTTATGGTGCCACAAATAAATGCGCCGCAGGTATATGGATGAATCAGGGAGGAGAGAGTCCTGTGTATTTGGTGTAAATCGAAGAACGGGTGACCCCGAGTTCCTTGGCAGTCTTATGGACGGGGACATCGACGAGCATAATCACTTCATGAGAAAGAAAGATCCCAAAGTAGCACTCAATGAAAACGATCAGCTTATTGCGATTGAGCATTTTGAGTTTCCGACGATACATCTCCCAGGTGGTCTCCTGGCCTAACGCATCAAGACGGGCTTGTTCTTCCTGCCACATCAAAAAGGCTTTCGTCAGAGCCTTCATGGCCATCACCATATAGACCTGCACAAAGACTCCCTCCCTCGTCTTCTGGGGAGGATCCTCCAGATGCCAGTCCTGTTTCGTCTCACGAAAGAGATTATTTTCCATCAGACTGCGATCATCATAACGGTCAAAAGCGACAAACGGATCTTTCACCTCTCGATTGGTCACAAAGACCACCTGTTTATCTACCGGGGGCGTTTGATTGTCCCAGGTCTTCACCACCACAGCATTCAGAGGGATAGGCTCATAATCTTTCTTAGTCGTATTGGCCTCAGAACCCTCGGGGTTAAACCAATCACAGCTCAAAAGCCCCGGCACCCCCACTAAAGTGGTAACGACCTTTTCGCTAAATTTGTTCTTCCCATAACCATGAGTCACCGTCACTTCCCGCGTGCCCTCCATCGAGCAAGGAGCCTCCAAGGCAAGCGACCGGGCATCCCGGGTCGCCTCCATGTTGCTCTTTAAAGGAATGACAAATTCAATCCCTTGCTGATCGATGGCATATAAGCTCTTCCCGTCCAAAAAGGCTCGATCCACCACCAGTGAACGGATCACACTGCTCTGCTTCACATTCTCCTTGGCCTGCTCTAATACCGCGAGAACGTGCAGATTATCTGGCTTCTCTATCGTGTCTATCTTAATCGCTAAGGGAATCCCTGTCTGAAGCTCATAGATTGCCCAGATCTTCCACCCATAGAGCAAAACCTTAACCTCCTTGAGTTCCCCTGCCTTACGATAACCCCGGGCCTTCACCTTCCGCTCTCGCAGAACCAAACCACACCCCTCAAACTGATCCGTCGTCTCATAAAGCGTCGTATCACAGGCCCCATGGATATATTTGGGAAACACATGGGCTCGAGCTAATTGTTCAATACATCGGTTAAAGAAGCGCTCGATCCTCCGAGGCGTGATCTCCGTAATCTGGTTGGCCAGCGTGTCCACACAGATCGCTCCCCTCACCTCCGGCATGGGCGACGTCCGTAACTTAATCCCCCGCTCGCAACTCCCGTTCTTCACCTGATAAGCGTTAAAACCACAAAGACCCATTAGCAGTTCATCAGTCAAAAGAAGCTCCCAAACTGGCTCCATCTTCGGAATCGATCCGATCACTTTCATCAGATAGATCAGGACAAACTGAAGAAATGGGATGTTCTCTCGCTGCTGAGTCTGAGGATCGAGGTTCTCCAAAAGAGGAAAAACATCGATCTCGCGCAAATAGTGAAAGAAAAAATCAAACAGTGTCGCTTCGTCCAGCGTGTAAACGGTGTCCATCTCCTTATGATTAAAGAGATGGTCAGCGACCTTTGCGTCGTTCCGTTCTGCGGTGTGCCAGAAGAGTCGTTCGATCAGGGTGTTCTGCATTTGCTCCCGTGTCAGCATAACCACAGGATACGCATAAAAGGGGGGACTTGTCAAATCGGTAAATCAAAATAGTGCAATAATATCAATAAGATAGAAACAATTTTTACTGGCTTTAGAGCCATTATTTTTTATTCCATGACTCCCCCCCCTCTCGTCCTATGCTAAAACAATGCCTTATCAACCAAACGAAGCCCCTCAGATACCTTTCTGAAGCATCTTCTAATCTTCCCTCACAATCTCAACATCACAGATTTCTTTAAAAATTTTTCATTTTTTTTCACTCCTTATATCGGAGTTCCAGAGAAAGAAGAGGTTTTAAAAATTTCGGTATTTATTAGTGACAGGCAATCTTCGGTCTTTTCCTAAGGCTCGGTGGGTGATCTTTATGCCGGGAGGACTTTGTCTTCGTTTATATTCATTCCGGTCAACCATATTAATCACTTCTTTAATCATATTTTCCTTGAATCCCATCTTGGTAATATCTCTAACCTCTTTGTCCTCCTCAACATAGGCCTGAAGAATAGGGTCGAGGACAGGGTAGGGGGGAAGGGAATCCTCATCCTTTTGGTTTGGCCTCAATTCCGCAGAAGGGGGTTTGATAAAAATATTTTTTGGGATAATGGCCTTTCCTTCTTTTTTATTTCTGAGTTCCGTCAATTCATAAACCAAAGTCTTTGGGACATCTTTCAAGACAGCATACCCTCCCGCCATATCTCCATAGAGCGTGCAATACCCCACGCTCATCTCACTTTTATTTCCGGTAGTTAGAACAAGCCACCCGAATTTATTGGAGAGGGCCATGAGGATGTTCCCCCGAATGCGAGCCTGAATATTTTCTTCAGTGACATTAGGCTTCAACCCTCTGAAGGATGAAGAAAGGGTCTTTAGATAAGCCCGAAATATCTCTGTGATTGGAATCTTCAGGAGACGAATACCAAGGTTTTTGGCTAGAAGTTCGGTATCCTCGATGGACCCCTTAGAGGAATATTGAGAGGGCATGGCCACTCCTATCACTCCTTTCTTCCCCAGGGCATCTACAGCGACAGCAGCGGTCAGAGCGGAATCAATGCCTCCGCTCAGACCGATCAGGACCTGCTTAAATCCATTTTTTCGAATGTAGTCTCCTGTTCCAAGAACCAAGGCAGTATAAATCTCACTGAGGCGATCTAATGGCTTCGAATCCCTTTTTGGAATTGAAGGTTTTTTTCTAATTGAATGGGTTTGATTTGTAAGCTCAATTTTCCTCAACCCCTTTTCCTCTTCAGAGAATCTCTCTCTCCTGATTCGGGGATCGTGAAGCCGCATTCGAAAGACCGCTTCCATATCGAGGTCTGATAGGATCAAATCTTCTTCAAATTGTCTTCCTCGAACCATCAACTCCCCTCTTTGGTCGAAGATGAGGCTTCCTCCGTCGAAAACCAATTCATCCTGGCCTCCCACAAGATTGCAGTAGGCAACGATCGCCGCGTTATCCGAAGCCCTGGTCGAGATCATTTTCTCCCGGAAAGCACATTTTCCAGCATGGTAAGGTGAGGAAGAGATGTTGACGATCAGTTCTGCTCCTCCATATAAGGTTTGAGTGCGGATGGGATCTCCAGGATACCAGAGGTCTTCACAGATACTCAGACCAATGGGAGTAGATTTGAGGGTAAATATAAAATTTTCTTTTCCTCTTTGGAAATATCGATCCTCGTCAAAGACGCCGTAATTCGGGAGATAGATTTTGGAGTAGACATCGATCAACTTTCCATCGTGAAGGAGAGCTGCAGAATTGAAAATATCCCCATCCTTATTTACAAAACCGACGACAACAGTGATAGATGAAGTAGCTTTGGCGATTGTTTTAACGGCTTTTAAATTGGCCTCGATGAACTTCGGCATGAGCAAAAGGTCTTCAGGAGGATAACCCGTGACAGCCATCTCCGGGAAGGCCAGCAGGTCTGCCCCCATCCTCTTTCCTTTTGCAATGTAGCCCAAAATCTTTCTTGTATTTCCTTCGATGTCACCAACGATCGTGTTGATCTGGCAAAGGCCAATTCTAAGTGTCCGCATGCTTCACCCCTTAAGAACGCATAGCGCAGAGCGCAAAGCGCATAGTGTAAAATTCATAATTCATAACTCTAAACTCATACCTCTAAACTCTTAACTTTCATTTTCCGAAACCAGTACCTCTTTTTTAATGTTATATCTTTCCATTTTACCACGGAGGGTGCTTCGATGGATCCCCAGTAGCATGGCGGCCTTGAGCTGATTCCCCTTTGTTTTTTGAAGGGCGCGAAGGATCAGGCCTCTTTCCATTCTGGAAATCATGTCCAGATCTTTTGAGGTCGCAGGGGCTTTTGAGAGTTCTTCGAAGAGGGCGTCAAGGAGATCCTCAACATTCTTCTTGCTCAATTCCTCTTCCGCTTCTCGTTTTTCCCACCCTTTTTCGAAGAGGAGTTGATCCTCAAGAATCCATTCCCCTTGGCAAAGCACCATCGCCCTTTTGAGAACATTCTCCAGTTGACGTACATTTCCTGGCCACCCATAAGAAGTAATTTTCTCCATGGCTGAAGGAATAATTCCGACAATCCCCTTCTTCATTTCCCGGTTGAATTTTTTTAAAAAATAGGAGACCAGTTCAGGAGTGTCTTCTTTCCTCTCTCTCAGGGGTGGGATCGTGATGGAGACTACATTGAGTCGGTAATAGAGGTCTTCCCTAAATTTCCTGCTCGAAATGGCTTCCTCTAAATCTTTATTCGTAGCAACGATAAACCGGATGTTTACCTTGATCGTTTCCATTCCACCCAGCCTTTCAAAGCTCTTTTCCTGAAGGACCCTCAATAGTTTGGCTTGGGTGGAAAGAGACATATCACCGATCTCATCGAGGAAGATCGTTCCTCCCTGACACTGTTCCAGTTTTCCAATGCGGCGGGACGAGGCGCCGGTGAAGGATCCTTTCTCATGACCGAAGAGTTCGCTTTCAAGAAGGGTATCCGGAATGGCTGCACAATTGACTGGAAGGAAAGGTTGGTTCGCACGGAGACTATGATGATAGATCGCCCGGGCGATCAATTCTTTACCTGTTCCACTTTCCCCTCTGAGGAGCATGGTGACATCGCTCGGGGCGACCTGGCCAATCATTTTATAGATCTCTTGCATCTTGGGAGAAGATCCAACAATCCGTTCCTCCTCACCCTCTGGAGCTGCAAGGGGAGCATAGGTGACCTCCTCTTTCATCATTTTTCTTAATGCGAGGGCCTTTTCAACCAGCCCATTCATCTGAGGGATGGGAAAGGGTTTTAAGATATAGTCGAAAGCTCCATACTTCATGGCTTCGATAGCGGTATCAGTGGTCCCGTAGGCGGTCATAATGATCACCAAGGATTTTGGATCGATCGATTTAATCTCCTTTAGTACATCAATTCCGTTTCGGCCTGGCATCTTGATATCCATGATGATAAGGTCGGGAGAATTTTCCTTGACTCGATCCAATGCCTCTTCCCCATTTTGGGCAGTGAGGATGGAATATTTTTCCTCCATCATCCGTTTCAAAGAATATCGAATAGATTTGTCATCATCAACAATCAGAATGGTCTCCATGTTACCTCTTGTAAAATACGATGAACGTTAAACGATAAACGATGAACAGTTGATTGTCTACCGTTCATAGTCCATTGCAGCAATTCTCGGTGAGTTCGCAACCTATTGAGATTCTTCGCGGAGTTTACCCTGAGCCGAAGGCAGAGATTCTTCACTTCGTTCAGAATGACAGGCGAAGGGCTCAGAATGACAACTGGGGACTTTCGTAATGTCATTCTGAAGGAGCCCTAGCGACTGAAGAATCTCGCTGTATTTTCTCCGAGAATTGCTGAGTCCATTGTTCATCGTTCATTGTGGATAGGGAGCCAGACAGTAAAGAGAGTTCCTTCCCCGGGCGTGCTTTCCACCTCAATCTTCCCATGGTGCTGATCAATGATCCGATGGGTGATGGAAAGGCCAAGGCCAACCCCTCCTTCTTTTGTGGAGAAGAAAGGATCGAAGAGTTTATTCATATCCTCACTGGAAATACCTATTCCAGAGTCCTGAATGGATAATTGTATCCATTGACCATCTTCTGAATTCTGCCCCCTCAATGCCAAGTTGCCGCCCTTTGGCATCGCTTGAACGGCATTTAATAAGAGGTTGAGGGCCACCTGTTTCATCTGTTCCCGGTCCATGAGGATGATGGGCAAGGATTGGAACTCCCTTTTAACACCAATACGCTGCTTCTCTATTCGAGGCCTGATCAATTGTAGCGTTTCTTCGAAAATGGAGGCCACATCCGTTCTTTCTAAAAGGGGGGGCGCTGGTTTGGCGAAACGAAGGAATCGATCCAGGATTTCATTGATCCGGTTAATCTCTTCTTCAATGACTTTGAGATCCTCTCGATGAGAGTCTCCGGATGGAATATTTTCCGTCAAGGAATGGATCAAAATGTTGATACTGGTCAAGGGATTGCGAATCTCATGGGCGATGCCTGCGGCCAATTGGCCAAGGGCTGCTAATTTTTCGGACCGAATCAATCGGGCTTCCGTTTTTTTGAGATCAGCAGTTGTTTTTTGGATCTTCTCTTCCATCTGTTGACTGAAGGTTTTGAGTTCCTGATACATGAAGGCATTGTGGATGGCCAGACCGGCCTGTTGTGCAAAAACCATCACCGAGTCAAGAGCCTCCTTCGTGATGTTTTTATTGGGCTCAACGAAGTCTGCGGCAATCGCCCCCAAAGCCTTTTCCTTGGCAAGAAGAGGAATCACCACCAGGGAGTGGAGGTTGAGTTTCTCTTTCAGGACGGGATTGATCCTCGGGTCTTTACTTACATCCGGGATGATGAAGGGTTGCTTTTCGTAAATCGATCGGGCCACGACACTATCCTCCGGATCTAAACGAAGCGTAATCCCTTTAATCCTTTCCTCATCAATCCCCACCGCCATTTTACATTCTAAGAGGTTTATCCTTTCATTGACCAGATAGAGACGGGCGCGGTCAAACCCGATATTCTTTGTCACCCCTTCTAAAACCAGTCTGAGAATCTCATCAATATCGAGCGTCTCCATCAGGCCGGAATTTTCAATGCAGATCGCTGCCTGATTGGCAACCGTGGTAAGCATTTCCTCTTCATTCTTCGAAAAGGGGTGAGGGTAGGAAGTATAACAGTTGATCACTCCAATGACCCTGCCCTTAATACACATGGGGACGCTGAGCATGGAAACCAGGTCTTCCTTTTTGGCCAACTCTTTTTCTTTATAAAGGGGTTCTTTGAGGACATTGAGAATAGCCATGGGTTGATTATGAAGGGCCACATGGCCGACCACGCCTTCTCCCATGGCGAGACTCCGCTCCTTCAGATATTCTTCGCTGATGCTTTGGGTGGCCTTCAATTTCAACTTTTGTTCCTTCGCATCGAGAATCCATAAAGAACAGATCTTTGAGTCCATTAAATTAGCCGTGACCGTCACGATCAGCCGCAGGACATCTTCAAGATAGAGACCAGAAGCAATGGCCTTACTGATCTCCAGCAGGGCATTGATCTCCTTAGCGTCGATATGTTTTCTCTGTTCAGACAAAACCACCCTCCTTATTTTTTCTATCATAAACGAAAACCTTTAATTTGGAAAGTACATTACCATTCTTTTCTAATCTCCCCCCCTTAGCAAAGGGGGGTGGGGTATGATTTCCAAAATAAAAAAGGGGATACCGAGCATCCCCGATATCCCCTTTTGATCAACCATTCAACTCAGCCGAGAATCTTATCCACTTCCTCTCGATCAGCATCCATCACATAGGGAATCCCGGATGCTTCGGCAGCCTTGCGAGTCAGGGCACAGAGATCATTCCTCGAAATATATTTTAAGGCAAATTTTCTCGCTCCGGCCATTAACTGCTGAAGCCCTGCATTCAGCCGATCAAAATAGGTGACCATGCCAATCGTCCCGGTTGGAATGCGTTCAAAATCCTTCCCATATTTATCCTTTAGCTTAGCCGCCAAAACGAAGATATGCTCCACATCGGTCCCGAACTTGGAAACATCCGCAGGAACCTTTCCTTTTTTGACCATCTCGCCAATCGTGTTTCCCACCATGGCAGCGGTCATCGAAGCCCGGCCCAAACAGATGCCTTTAATATAAGGAGCGGCCAAGGCAATTGCTTTAAAAATATGGTCTTCCAGAGCAAGACCTCCAGCCATGGCACAAGCAGGGATAAATTTCCCTTTTTGGTCTAACCGTTTCAGGTATTGGTAAAGGAGGCTTTCAAGGTAGACCGTGGGGACTCCCCATTCGTTCATCATTCGCCAGGGGCTCATCCCTGTTCCCCCTCCAGCGCCATCCACAGTGAGAAGGTCAATCTTAGCATCCGAGGCGTATTTGACGGCTCGGGCCAGATCTGCGGGCCGATAAGCTCCGGTTTTAAGGGAAACATATTTGGCTCCAACCTTTTTCAGACGTTCCACTTCTTTATGAAAACCTTCCTCATCCACCATGCCCAGCCTGGAATGGCGCTCAAATTCCTTAAAATCTCCCTGTTTGAAGGCCTCCTGAATCACATGGTCTTCAGGGTCGGGGAGAACGATATAACCCCGACTCTTTAGTTGTAGCGCTCTCTCCAAGGTCGGGAGCTTGACTTCGCCACCAATGTCTTTAGCTCCCTGTCCCCATTTCGGTTCGATGATCTGAACGCCCAATTTTTCTACCGCATATTCAGGAACGCCGAGTCGCCCATCTTCTACATTATATTGAACGATAATTCCACCATACCCGTCATACCATTGTTGAAATGTTTTTACACGGCGTTCCATCTCCGGAGACCTGACCACATGGCTGTTTTTAATTTCAGCATTGGGGTCCATACCGCAGACATTTTCACCTACAACAACCAGGGTTCCAGAGATGGCTGCTGCAATCGCCATTGCTTCCCAATGGATACGTGCGATTTCGGTTGAACCTAAAGCGCCTGTAAAATAGGGGACTTTTAATTTAATCTTTTCTTTCGATCCAACCTCTGTAGAGATATCTACAGATGGGAAAGTTGCACGGTCTGAATCGGCTGGGATGCCGACTGCACCCACGCAGGTTCCCTGAATATTAAAATGGGAAAAATCGATGGGGTAATCTTTTTCAGCTCCTGCTGTCACCTTGGAAAAAGGCTGGGGGTAGAGAATTTCCCTTCCTCTCAAAGCGGAGCGGCCCACTTCGCAAGGGCCAGGGCAACCGTCGAGGCAAGTGACGCAGATCCCTGACCCTGGGGCAGGCTCGACTCGGTTTCGAGTAAATGTGGCCGGACTTCGATTAGGTTTGGTGAATGTCATTCTTCTCCTCCTTTTTAAGATGATTAAAAAAAAGGCGCCAAATTTCTTCGACGCCTTTGTCGTATAAAATAAAAAAAGGGCGTCACACTTCTTCGACGCCCTTGTCTTCAATACCTCTTTGTATTGATTAGCGGATTATATAAAATAAAAGAATATTTTTGTCAAGAAAATTTTAAGAGATTTCTGAAAAGGCCCCGAAATCTCTGATTACACGGATTATGACCGATTACACAGATATGAAATGCATTGAAAATAAAGAAAAATCTGTGTAATCATTTTTTGAAATCAGTGTAATCAAGAGAGCGTATCGCAGTTTTTCAGAGCTCTCTTTAAGAGGGGGTTATCCCCGCATTTTTTCTGTAAGGAGGATGGCTTCAGCAATTTCCCGTATCGTCTTCCGACTATCCATGCTCGCTTTGCGGATTCTTTTGAAGGCTTCTTCTTCACTCAGGCCATGGTGCTTCATCAATATTCCTTTCGCCCTTTCCACTAATTTTCGGGTCTCCAATTCCTCCTGGATCACCTTAGTCTTCACCATCAACTCGGTATTCTCAATACAAACCGCTGCCTGGCTGGCGACGGCTGTGAGGACGGCTCTTTCCGTTTCATTGAATTCGTGGGGATAAGAGGTATAGCAATTGATCACCCCGATCACCTTATCCTTCAGAGTCAATGGGACACTGAGCATGGAGACCAAGCTTTCTTTTTTTGCCAATTCTTTCTCTTTATAACGGGGCTCTTTCAAGACATCGAGGATGGCTAACGGTTTGTTCTCCTGCGCTACATAACCCACTATGCCCTCTCCTAATTTTAGGGTCCTTTCCTTAAGGTATTCCTCACTCATAGTTTGGGTAGCGCGGATTTTGAGGACCTTTTCTTTTGCATCCAAGATCCAGAGGGAACAGATCTTTGAGTCCATCACATTGGCTGTTACGGTGACAATCAGCTTTAAGATATCGTCTAAGTATCGATCGGAGGAGATGGCCTGACTGACTTCCGAGAGGGCCTGGATCTGCTTTTTATAAGATGTCTTTTTATATAACAATAAGAAATACCTCTTTTCCTTTATGATGGTTCACACCGTTCCCCCCACCCTCGCCCTCCCCCCTGGAGACTGTGTCGTAATTAAGAAAAAGCCCAAACAGTCTCAAAACGGAACAGACAGACGGGTGAGAAAACTTTAGAGCGGAAACCTCTGAACGGTGAACTTCAAAAGCCCCAATGCCATGAAAACATTGGATTTCAAGCACCATGGACACTTGCCCATTCCATTTAAGAACACCCCGCGTTCTAAAGCTTTAGAACCCGTTTGCCTGTCCCGTTCTCACCTTCCCCCCTTTGTGACACAGTCTCTTGAGGGGGAGGGCAGGGGTGGGGGGCAACTACGGGGTAAATTTACACAAAAGATCGAAGTTTGTCAACAGAAGCGCTTTCCCAACAGCAATTCTCGGTGAGTTCACAAACTATTGAGATTCTTCGCTTCGCTCAGAATGGCAACTGGGGACTTTCGTAATGTCATTCTGAAGAGCCTGTCCTGAGCGTAGTCGAAGGAAGCCCTAGCGACTGAAGAATCTCGCTGTATTTTCACCGAGAATTGCTGGTTTCCCAAAGAATTTTTCGTAGAGTTGACCCGAGCAGGGGATTATGGTAAATCTGAAATATCTTTTCGAATGCCACCATGAAGGAGGTAAAAGGTATGGCCAAATTAGAAAAGAAAGATATCCTTCGCATTGCAAAGGAAAAGAAGGTCAAGTTCGTCCGGTTTTGGTTCACGGATATCCTCGGCTTCTTAAAGAGTTTTGCCATCACCATTCGTGAATTGGAAGGAGCCTTGGAGGAGGGGATGGGTTTTGATGGTTCCTCCATCCTGGGCTTTGTCCGTATTGATGAGAGTGACATGGTAGCCATGCCGGATCCCTCCACTTTTAGAATCCTTCCCTGGAAGGCGAGCGATCAGGTAGTTGCGGTCATGTTTTGCGATATTTTGGAGCCGAATGGAAACCCACATCAGGGAGACCCTCGTTGGGTTCTGAAAAAGAATCTGAAACGGGCTGCTGATAAGGGGTATACATTTTTTGTGGGGCCCGAGTTGGAATACTTTTATTTTCAAAAATCAACCGGCAAGCCTGAAGCCCTTGACCAGGGAGGTTACTTCGATCTCACCCCTCTTGATGTAGCGAGCGACCTCCGAAAACAGACAGTGATGGCTTTAGAAGAGTTGGGTGTTCCCGTGGAGTATAGCCATCATGAAGTGGCGCCCAGCCAGCACGAAATTGATCTCAAATATAGAGATGCCCTGACCATGGCTGATAGCACCATGATCTATCGGTTGATCGTAAAAGAGGTGGCTTTGAAAAATAATGTTTATGCCAGCTTTATGCCCAAACCTATTTTTGGTGTGAATGGAAGCGGAATGCATACCCATCAATCCCTTTTTAAAGGGAAGAAGAACGCCTTTTTCGATCCGAAGGACAAATATCATCTTTCCGACATGGCCAAAAAATATATCGCTGGACTCATGAGACATGCAAGAGAGATCACCCTGATCACAAACCAATGGGTGAATTCCTATAAGCGATTGGTTCCAGGTTACGAGGCGCCGGTTTATATTTCCTGGGCACAACGGAACCGATCAGACCTTATTCGCATCCCTACCTATAAACCCGGGAAAGAGTTGGCTACGCGTGTAGAATACCGATCCCCTGACCCTGCCTGTAATCCCTATTTTGCCTTTTCTGTGATGCTGGCAGCTGGATTAGAAGGGATTGAGAAAGGGTACCCCTTAAGAGACCCGGTAGAACGAAATGTCTATGAGATGACCGAGGAGGAGAGAAAGAGATATAAGATTGACTCTCTGCCAGAGGATCTCTATGAAGCCATTAAGATTACGGAGAAGAGTGATCTGGTAAAACGGGCATTGGGAGACCATGTGTTCCATCAATTCATCGAGAACAAGAAGATTGAGTGGGAGCGTTACCGGGCAAGGGTGACCGATTACGAATTGGAGCAATACTTTTCAATCTTGTAATTCTCTTGGTAGCCGCAACCTTCAGGTTGCGATAATGAATGGTTTGCGTGTCAACGCTCCGGCATTTGCCGGAGCGACTACAGGTTGGGGGAAAAGGAGAGGAAGAAATGGATCCTATCAAACAGTGGTGGGTTGAAGAAAAGGCGAAGAAGGCCATTGAAAAACTGGTGGCTCATGATTTTAAAGCCATTTATAGAAAGACAAAAGAAGAGGCGGTTCAAGAAGTTTGGAAACACATCACCCCAAAGCAAAGGATAGGGGTAGGTGGGTCCCTGACCATAAGAGGGTTAGGGATTTTGGAAAAATTGGAAGCACAAGGTTATACTCTTTATGATCATTGGAAGCCTGGACTTTCGAAAGAGAATATCCTTGAGATACGAAAATCACAAATGACCTCTGATCTCTTCCTGAGTAGCGCCAATGCCATCACTCTGAACGGAGAACTGGTCAACATCGATGGGATTGGGAACCGTGTTAATTCTACCAATTTTGGGCCTGGAAAGGTAATCCTCGTTGCCGGCTACAATAAGATTGCCGAAAATGTTCAAGAGGCGATAAAAAGGATAAAGAATGTGGCTGCCCCCCTTAACGCAAGGCGACTCAATATTGATGTCCCGTGCGCTAAGGTGGGGAAGTGTGTGGATTGTAATTCTCCCAACCGGATCTGCAGGGTGCTCGTCATCCATGAACGAAGGCCGTCCTTGGCAGATATCCTCATCATTCTGGTCGGAGAAGAACTGGGCTTCTAATCGAATGCGGATTGTAACTCAGCCCTTTAGGGCTGATTCATCAGGGCTAAAGCCCTGAGTTACAAATTCTGCAATCCGAATTACGAATTTAAAAGGGGGAGATATGGGCAAAATCAGAAGGGCAATTGTCAGTGTTTCGGATAAGGCCGGGGTGGTTTCGTTTGCAAAAGGTTTGGCACAGATGGGAGTTGAAATTCTCTCAACCGGAGGGACGGCGAAGGTATTAAGAGAACAGGGTGTCGCGGTGATCGATATCTCCGACTATACTGGTTTCCCGGAAATGCTGGATGGGCGGGTGAAGACCCTTCACCCCAAAGTCCATGGAGGGCTTTTGGGACAGCGATCCAAAAAGGAGCATGTGAAGAAGATGGAGGAACACGGTATCCTTCCCATCGATCTCGTGGCCGTCAACCTCTATCCCTTTGAAGCGACTGTCGCGAAGAAGGATTGCAGCCTTGAAGAAGCGATTGAGAATATTGATATCGGTGGACCAACCATGCTTCGTTCATCAGCGAAGAACTACCCCGATGTGACAGTTGTGGTAGATACAAGCGATTACGAACCGGTTCTCTCTGAATTAAAGGAGAAGGGAGAGATTTCTTTAGAGACCAACTTCCGTTTAGCCAAGAAAGTCTTTCAGCACACAGCACGTTATGACGGTGCGATTTCCAACTACCTTGGCCAGATCGAAAAGGGTAAGAAGGTCTTTGAATTTCCGGAGACCTTTACCTTCCAGGTGAGAAAAGCTCAGGAGTTACGTTATGGAGAAAACCCCCACCAAAGGGCAGCTTTTTACCGGGAATATTTGTTAACCGAGCCTTCTGTTTCGAATGCCGTTCAACTCCAGGGTAAAGAATTGTCATACAATAATATACTCGATATTGACTCCGCCTATGAGACAGTTAAGGAGTTTGACGAGGCTGCTACGGTCATCATCAAACATAGCAACCCCTGCGGTGTGGCCATCTCTTCCAAAAATTTAGCAGAGGCTTACAGAAAAGCGAGGCATTGTGATCCAGTCTCTGCATTTGGCGGGGTGGTGGGTTTCAATCGGGTCGTGGATAAAGAGACGGCAAAGGAGATGGCAGAAATCTTTCTTGAAGCCATCATTGCCCCAGGGATTGATCCAGAGGCATTGGAGATCCTTAAAACAAAAAAAGATCTCCGGATTCTAAAAACTCCACCGCTTACTGGTTCTTACTCACAAATAGGATCGGATCTCAGAAAGGTGGTGGGTGGGCTTCTGGTCCAGGACCGAGACCTCGGCAAGGTGCCAATGGATCAGTGGAAAGTGGTAACAAAAAGGAAACCGACTGAGGAAGAGAGAAGAGCCATGGCTTTTGGGTGGAAGGTTGCCAAACATGTCAAATCGAATGCCATTGTCCTCGTCCGGGAGGATCGGACCATTGGAATCGGCGCTGGCCAGATGAGCCGTGTGGACTCCACTCGTTTGGCGGTGATGAAGGCAAAATCCTCGACCAAAGGAACAGTCTTGGCCTCGGATGCGATGTTTCCATTCAGAGATGGAGTGGATACCGGAGCCGAAGCAGGCGCTTCAGCCATCATCCAACCCGGAGGATCAATCCGAGACGATGAGGTGATCGCCGCTGCGGATGAATACACCATCGCCATGGTCTTTACAGGGATGAGACACTTCCGGCACTAATAGTGCCGGAAGAAATTCGAAGCACGAAATTCGAATTTCGAAACAATTTCGAATGACCAAAATCCTAAACTATAAAACATTTTTGTCATTTGGGAATTTGAATTTCGGATTTGCCTGCCCTGTTAAGTATTTCGGGTTACCTCCGGGGCAATGGATTACGTTCCGTTTCCAAAAGCGAAATTGTCAATCTCTGACTAAATTACTTAACAGGGTAAAGATTTCGATATTCGGATTTCGGATTTTTTGAGATTACTTCTCGTACCTTTTGAGGAGAGAATATGAAAATCCTGGTGGTGGGCGGCGGGGGGAGAGAGCACGCCTTAGTTTGGAAGATTGCGCAAAGTCCAAAAGTAACAAGAATCTATTGTGCCCCTGGAAATGCAGGAATTTCCGAACAGGCGACGATTGTTCCTATCAAGGCCAATGACTTAAATGGTTTACTTGAGTTCGCCTTACAAGAGAAGATTGATTTGACTGTCGTTGGGCCTGAGGATCCTTTAACCCAGGGTATTGTCGATCTTTTCGAATCGAAGGGCCTTTTCATTTTTGGAGCAAACAGGAAGGCGGCAGAGATAGAGGGAAGCAAAGCCTTTGCCAAGGAGATGATGAAGAAGTATCACATTCCAACAGCTTTTTGCGAGATCTTCGATAACCGGAATGAAGCAGTAAAATATATCCGGAAACAGGGCGCTCCAATCGTGGTCAAGACTGACGGCTTGGCAGCAGGAAAGGGAGTGATCGTCTGTCAAACCGTAGAGGAGGCCATCCAGTCTGTTGATAAGATCATGGTGGAAAAGATATTCGGGGAGGCCGGCAATCGAGCAGTCATCGAGGAATATCTTGTAGGAGAAGAGGCCTCCTATATTGCTTTCACTGATGGAAAAACAATCCTTCCCATGGCGTCCTCTCAAGATCATAAGCCGATTTTTGATGGAGACCAGGGTCCCAACACAGGCGGAATGGGAGCCTACTCGCCCGCACCTGTTGTGACGGAGGGAGTACATGAGAAGATCATTGAAAAGATTTTAAGGCCGATCATCTATAGCATGGGAGAGAAGGGCAGACCCTATAAGGGGGTTCTCTATGCTGGTCTGATGATTCATGGTGGTTATCCCAAGGTATTGGAGTTCAATGCTCGATTCGGAGATCCTGAAACCCAACCTGTTTTGATGCGGATGAAGGGGGATATCGTTCCCATTCTCGAAGCTTGTATGAGAGGGAATTTGTCCCAACACCAGATCGAATGGGACAACCGCCCTTCTGTATGTGTGGTGATGGCTTCAAAGGGGTACCCAGGAGATTACGAGAAGGGAAAAATCATCAGGGGTCTGAAGGAGGTTTCTCGAATGGAAGGAGTCTATGCCTTTCATGCGGGAACAGCTCTTAGAGATGGTCAGATGATCACCAATGGTGGAAGAGTTTTAGGGGTTACCGGTTTAGGAGAGGATATTCCAAGGGCGATTGAGAGGACCTACCAAGCGGTTAAAAAGATTTCCTGGGATGGAGTTCACTATCGAACGGATATCGGACAAAAGGCGCTGTGTTGGCTCTAATTAAATAACGCATAGCGCATGGCGCAGAGCGCATAGCGTTATAAAATCATTTGCTCAAGCGGAGGAGAATTCAAAGCATGTACAAAATTGCGGTGATTCCTGGAGATGGGACTGGGCCTGAAGTAGTGGCTGAGGGATTGAAGGTTATGAAAACCATCTCCGAAAAATTTAAGTTTAAATATCAACTGGAACATTACGACCTGGGTGGAGAACGTTATCTGAAAACAAAAGAGATATTGCCGGACTCTGTTCTTAACGAATTGAAACAGATGGACGCTATCTATCTGGGTGCGATTGGCCATCCAGAGGTAAAGCCTGGGATTCTGGAACAGGGAATTTTATTAAAGATTCGATTTCAATTGGATCAATATATCAATTTGAGACCTGTCAAACTCTACCCCGGAGTGTATACTTCGTTGAAAGATAAGGGGCCTGAGGACATTGACTTCATCGTTGTCAGGGAGAATACAGAAGGCGCCTATGCAGGGGTAGGAGGATTTATCAAAAGGGGAACACCCGATGAAATAGCGATCCAGGAGGCGATCCACACTCGAAAAGGTGTGGAACGCTGCATTCGTTTTGCCTTCGAATATTGCCGCAAAAGGAATCGAAAAAATAAAGTCACCCTCTGCGGGAAGACCAATGTTCTCACCTATGCCTTTGATCTCTGGGAGAGGACATTTCGTGAAGTGGCAAGGGAGTTTGAAGGCATTGGGACGGACTATGCCCATGTGGATGCAATCTGTATGTGGATGGTGAAGAATCCCGAATGGTTTGATGTGATCGTCACCGATAACTTGTTCGGAGATATCATCACCGACCTGGGGGCAATGATTCAAGGAGGATTGGGGATTGCCGCTGGAGGGAATATTAATCCAAAAGGGGTTTCGATGTTTGAACCCATCGGTGGGTCAGCTCCGAAATATACGGGGAAGGGAGTCGTGAGTCCTCTGGCAGCCATTTCTGCATGCCAGATGATGCTTGAACATCTTGGAGAAGAAAAGGCTGCTCGAGGAATTGAAGAAGCCATCATGAAGGTGGTCAAGCAGGATGTGAAGAGCCTCAGCGCTGGCAAGATGGGATATAGCACCTCGGAGGTCGGGGATCTCGTAGTCAAGTATATCCTTAAATAATTAATGTGGATTTCGGAATTCATTGGTTTATTTAGTTTCTTTAGTTTATCAAGATATGCCAGAATACCCCCCAGCTCTGCTGGGGGGATGAATGGCCTACCCTCCTGGGGGGAGAGGGTTAGGGTGAGGGGGAAATGATCTAATCATCACCCCCACCTTAATCCTCCCCCATCAAGGGGGAGGAAAGTTTTTTAGAGAATTAGATGCCCCGCAGCTCTGCTGCGGGGTACTTCACTTAGTTTGTTTGGTTAACCAAATAAACAAGAGAAACCAAAGAAACCAAATTAACTAAGAGTCTGAAATCGAAAATTTAAAATGGAGGTTATAATGGAATGGGGAATGAAAAATCGTTTGGCGCAGTTGATTAAATCGGATGGGCACTGTCTATTTTTGCCCATTGACCATGGCTATTTTCAGGGGCCTACCCGGAAATTGGAAAAACCCGGGGAGACAATTCGGCCATTGCTTCGCTATTGTGATGCCCTTTTTGTAACAAGAGGGGTATTGCGTGCCTCCATTGATCCCGAAAACACCAAGCCTATCATTCTACGGGTTTCCGGTGGTACCAGCATGGTTGGTAAAGACCTTTCAGATGAAGGGTTAACCACATCGATGGAAGAGGCGATTCGTTTGAATGCTGCAGCCGTGGGCATTTCAGTCTTTGTAGGGAGTGAACATGAAAGGGAATCATTATTGAACCTCTCAAAACTGGTGGATGAAGGGGAAAAATATGGGATACCGGTTATGGCCGTGACGGCTGTCGGAAAGGAGTTGGAAAAAAGAGATGCCCGCTACCTTGCCCTCAGTTCTCGAATCGCTGCGGAGTTGGGCGCACGGGTTGTCAAAACTTATTGGTGCGAAAACTTTGAAAAGGTAGTCAATGGTTGTCCTGTCCCTGTGGTCATGGCAGGCGGGCCTAAGGTCGATACGGAATTAGCGGTTTTTGAATTTGTCCATGACGGAATGGAAAAGGGCGCCATTGGAATCAATCTTGGAAGAAACGTCTGGCAGAATGACTTCCCTGTGCCCATGATCAAAGCCTTACGTGCTATCATCCACGAAAAGGCCTCTGTTAAAGAAGCGAATGAGATATTTGAACAGGAGAAAATCAAGAAATCAAAAGTATGAACAAAAACCTCCTTCGACCTTTCTTGGCGTAGTTCTTTCGAAATCCGAGCGAGATGAACGGCTGAGCTAATTGGCGGTGGCCAAGGCACGTCAGGTATATGTTGCCATATTATAGTCAATAAAGATGGCTTGTCAACGAATAGGGTAAATAGTGTCGGGTCTTGACGTGAGAGATTAAGAACAGTGGGTGGGTTATTTCCCATCCTGTTGGGAGGACAAGTATTTGATGATCGCCTTTTTGTATTTTTCAAAGTCACGTAAATTCCTGTGAATCAACCAATGCCGTACCTTCTATGCAGAATCTCTTTTTCTTTTATTGTAAAATCAAAAAATTCTCTCAGTATCCGGGATTCGTATTTGTGTCTCAGAAAAGGGTCTTTATCGATCAAGATTTTTCTCTTCTGCAAGCTCCTACCAGCAAGGCTAATGGGTGCGGAATTTAGAACCACTAAGTCGATCTCATCGGTACATAGAATTTGTGAAATTTTGCTGAATAACGAGAGATAGTTTAATCCTTTTATATTCTTCACATATATCCCCAAATCGACATCGCTCAAGGGTTTCCTTTTGTCTCTTACCAGGCCCCCAAAAAGATAAGCGAAGATAATATTGAAGTCTTCCGTGAAGAGATCGGTTAAGAGATCAATTTTTTGATGGATGTCTTCCGGAATCTTTTTAAAACGGATCATAGCTAAAACATATCACAAAAGGAGGTAAAATCCAATCAGAATTGCTTCAGAAAAAGAGAGGGAGTGGGGGTTAGGCATCGGTAGTGCGGGATCACAGTGAAGAGCCAACCCTATAAGTTCTGACCAAAAGCATTGAAATTTGACTTTCAAGATTAAATTATGTTACACGTAAACTACGTGTAGAATTTTTATAAAGGAGAACCATGATGAAGCAAAATATCACCCTTTCTTTAGATAGAGTAATAATAAAAAAGGCTAAAGTTCTGGCAGCAAAAAAAGAGGCATCAGTCACCAAACTGTTGGCTGAGCAACTGACCAGGATTGTTTCGGAGGATGACCAATATGCATCTTCGAAGAGAAGGGCGCTGGCACGGTTAAGAAAAGGATTCCATTTAGGAGGGCGTATACTCGCTAAAAGGGAAGAACTTCATGAACGGAGGTAAAGTTTTTATAGATACCAATATTCTTGTTTATGGACATGATGTGGATGCGGGGCAGAAGCATCAAATTGCGTGGAGCGTTTTAGTAGAACTTTGGGAACACCGTACCGGTGTGTTGAGCGTCCAAGTATTGCAAGAATTTTATGTAACCATGACTCGGAAAGTAGTTCGCCCCTTACCCCCAAACAAAGTTCGAAATATCATCCAAGATTATTCCAGTTGGGATATAGAAATAAACGATTCCCTCTCGGTTTTGGCTGCCTCTCGAATCGAAGAAAATTACAGAATTTCATTTTGGGATGCTCTCATTATAGCGGCTGCATCAAAAGCTAATGCGGCAAAAATTATAACCGAAGATCTCCAACCAGGTCAGATTATTGAGGGAATACTAATTGAGAATCCTTTTGCAATTAAACCTTCACCTTAAGTCTACCTATTAGTTGTATAAAAATTAGTTATGCGCGTCGCCATTTATTATAACAACAGGGATGTGAGGTTGGAGGAAATCCCAACCCCTCAGATTGGGCCGGGTGAGTTATTGGTCAAGGTGCTTGCCAGCGGCATCTGCGGCAGCGATGTCATGGAGTGGTATCGGATTAAGAAAGCTCCTCGGGTGCTCGGCCATGAGATTGCAGGAGAGATTGTTGAGGTTGGCAGTGAGGTGGATCAATACAAGATGGGTGATCGAGTCTTCGTCTCCCATCATGTCCCCTGTAATACCTGCCAATATTGTCTGAATGGTTTTCATACCCTTTGCGACACTCTCCGGAGCACCAATTTCGATCCCGGAGGTTTTGCCGAATATCTCCGTGTTCCCCAAATCAATGTGGATAGAGGCGTATTCGTATTGCCAGAAGAGATCTCCTTTGAAGATGGCGTTTTTATTGAGCCACTGGCCTGTGTCCTTCGGGGCCAGAGAATAGCAAGACTTAGACCTGGGCAAAGTGTTTTTATCATTGGCAGCGGAATTTCTGGAATTCTTCATATTGCACTGGCCCGTGCTTCAGGAGCAAGATGGATCATTGCCTCAGATATTGATGAGTATCGTCTTAAGGCAGCAAAGAAATTTGGAGCAGACGAAACGATCTTTGCAAAAGAAGTTAACCCTACAAAGATTCGAGAGATTAATAAAGGACGGTTGGCTGACCTGGTCATCGTCTGTGCAGGGACGATTTCCGCCTACATTCAAGCTTTACAATCTGTCGATCGGGGAGGAACAGTATTATGTTTTGCCCCCCTTGAGCCGGGTCTCAATTTTGTTTTTCCATTTTTTGATTTTTGGAATGACGGAATCACCCTCTTGTCCACTTACGGGGGGAGCCCTTTTGACATTACCAATGCCATTGAATTGATAAGAGCTCACCGCCTTCCCCTTCGAGAAATGATCACTCACCGCCTTCCCCTTGAAGAGACAGGTCTTGGATTTCAATTGGTAGCTGAGGCAAAAGATTCGATAAAAGTAATCATCGAACCCCACCGGTGGCCTGCCAAAGAAGTTACTCTCCGACTGTAAAAAACTTGGACCTCACCAAGTTCTTTCGAAATCCTGGAATAATGTTATGCTTAATTAAAGAGAAGGGGGAACAATTATACATGACGACATAAGTCTGACGCAGCCTATCATTCCGGGCTTGACTAAGCCTGCCCCGTACTTGATACGGGGGAATCCAGTGATTTTCCCTCCGGGCCAGAGGCCCTCATGGGCAGGAGGCTGGATTCCCGCTTTCGCAGGAATGACCCCCTTTGCTGTGATTAATGTCGCCGTGTATAGCAAAAGGATTTGAGATAGTGAGTATCGATGAATTTGAAGAAGGTGGGCTTCCCAGAAGACTTTTTCGTGTCACATTAAAAAAACGATGAAAGCTCAGGGGGGGAATTATGAAATATTTTTTATTATTTTGGGTCATCCTGATTTCAGTAGGGACGGTAAATGCACAAGCAGCTCTGCGAACAGAAGTAGTAGAATACAAACATGGCGATGTGGTGCTGGAAGGTTATCTGGCTTATGACGATGCGGTGAAGGGAAAGCGTCCTAGCATCATCGTTGTCCATGAGTGGTGGGGACTTAATCCTTATGCGAGAATGCGCACCGGGCAACTTGCGAAACTCGGATACATCGCCTTTGCCATTGATATATATGGTAAAGGTGTCAGAGCGAAAGACCCTGCAGAGGCAGGGACGTTATCGGGCATATATAGGGGAAACCGTCCGTTGATGCGTAGCCGTGCGAATGCGGGGTTGGAAGTTTTAAGAAATCACCCTTTAGCAGATGTGAATCGGATCGCTGCTATCGGTTACTGTTTTGGCGGTACGGTAGTGCTCGAGATGGCCCGCAGTGGCGCTGAACTCGCAGGGGTGGTGAGCTTTCATGGCGGTCTGAGTACGCCAAACCCGAGTGATGCAAAAAATATCAAAGGGAAAGTGCTGGTCCTTCACGGGGCTGATGATCCTGCCGTACCACCCGACCAGGTGATCGCTTTTCAAGATGAGTTGCGGAAGGCAGGGGTTGACTGGCAGATGGTGAGCTATGGTGGTGCGGTTCACAGTTTTACCAATCCCGATGCTGGTAACGATCCTTCCAAAGGTGCAGCTTACAATGAAAAGGCTGACAAGCGCTCATGGGAGGCGATGAAGACCCCAAAGCGACCCATTCATTTCAGTCATATCCAATAGGCCACATAACGATTTAGGTCAGCGGTGGCTGTAAGCCATCCGCTGGAGTGAGTTAGGCACTTATCTTTTTCTTTTTAAATTCAATAATCAAGTTTGAATTCACCAACTTTATTTACCAATTATAAAGTGTATAGTTTAGGCTTGACCCCAGACCATTCCACATTCGCAAGCTTTCCCAATCTTGACCATTATAATGCCGGTTATGTATTTTATGATGAACATTACTCTTTAATTTATAGCGGTTTCCTTATTTTGTTGCCAAACTTGTCTTCCACTATGAATGTTTCCCCCAAATTGACATTACCTAAATTGTTCTTTAAATAATTCAAATAGCCAAATTCTCCCATTCTGCCCCCACTCATTTTCTTTATTGAAATCATTAATCTTAAAAATACTTGACCAATTTTACTCCTTTCCATATTGAATTCCCACATTTTTATATTATTTTTATACAATTTACACAATTCTTGGGTTAACTCATCTAATTGGTATTCCTCTTGTATTTTATTATTTACGTGGATTTGATAAATTTTTTTATAAGACTCGTATACCATTTTATCGGTGATACGAATATTTGCATTTACATAAATATTTCGTACAAAAGTTTCAATTTCTCCCGCCATTAAAGCTACATCTATATCTTTAAAAATATCATTATGCTCCCCATGTGGAACCCTGGCCATTAATTCTGAAAATTCTTTGTCATCTGTGCGATTTTTTTGATATGTAAGACCATTAAGATATCTACATTTTTCAACACAATCTATCCTTTTGAGCCTGTTTTCACCGCAACAAATTGGACAAAGAAAATTATCAATAGGGGCACAATATCTTTTCCCTTTTTTAGTTTTGCAGAACCAACATTTCAACATATCTTATTCCTCCAGATATTTGAAGTTAAACGACTGAGTTCAGCGGTGGCTGTAAGCCATCCGCTGGAGTGATTTGGCTTGATTTTCTCTTTCTTCTTCTTCTTCAGGTGTTCTCTCGTGGGCAATAGACGGCAATCATCCCTCCACGATCGAATATAACCTCATGCAACCCATCATCAGCTATTAGCCCTTGTTTTCGCTTCATGCTTGCAATCCTGATTTTATTAATTGTGTTCTCAGAGAAATCGCACTGGTAACCACAATCGCAGATATATGAAGATGGGTAGATTTCCCTTGGCATTATCTTCTTCCTTTATCTATTAAGCCAACGGGCTCTTCAGCCGCAGCGATTAGCTGTCGGCTGAAAGAGCAATGTTAGGGAAAAGTGTATCATAAAAAACAGCGGCATTTTACATTTAGTTACGTCCTTAAATAACCAAATATTTACCCTAGCAGCTAACGTTATTGAATGAATTAAGGACGTCCTTCATCCTACTCATCCTAAGGGGGCGACCGTAGGCGCCGGCAAAATCGTCTCCCGGAATCTGCCCACCTTTTTATGGTTTTTTTAAATATATCTGGGGCGTTTTAAAGTTTTTTCATAATATTTCTCTATACCTTCATTTTTTATTATCTCGTTGATCCGCCCCCAAGCTTTATACAGGTTTTCGTCAAAGTTGGTTCTGTTACAGGGGAATTCGTCACACTGGTAGCAGTAATCAACCTGTTTTTCCTGGTGACAGCCGCGTACCCCACAGTTTTTAAACATCTTACACTGCTCGTTACGGCATCCCTTGCAGTTTTCCGAAGCAAAGTAATCCAGCATTTCCTTGAAATCAGGATATTTTTTAAAAACCGGATCACCCAGCAGGGTTTCATATCGTTTGGCATAGATGTTGAAATTCCCTAGTTTTTCTTTGAGTTTCAGACTGTACCGGCGGATATCTCCGTCCACATGGGCAAAGCATTTTTCACAGCTTAGTCCGCAGGGGGCCAATGACGCCTTAATTTGTTCATTAGTCATACATTGTCTCCTTTCTCTTTAAGAAAAGTTTACAAAAAAATTAAGACCATATCTTTTTCAGGTTATGGAGCGGATCCCTTTTAAAAAGAAGCTAACAAGGGAGGATGAAAACTTTCCATTATTCTTTTCATGAAAAAATTATCTTTGGTCAAAAGTATCAAAAGTGTGTTGTTTGTCAATCCCTAAAATGAAATTGTGAAAATTATCTTTTTGAGGATTACTAATTGCTCTTGTATAGAGTGGCAGATTTCTTGAGTCACTCTTTCAGGAAGGAATTGGTAATAGATCATATAGATAATTCTGATGGGTTGAAAATGGAGGGTTAACTATTAATGATAATCTCGTAAAAAGTCTATTAATCTGTCACTCCTGCGAAAGCAGGAGTCCAGCCGCCGGCCCATAGGGCCTATGGCCCGGAGGGAACTATTTGAATTCACTGGATTCCCGTTTTCACGGGAATGACACCATGTTGGTTGCCTTGTCATTCCTGCGGAAGCAGGAATCCAGGACAAGCCAAATGAAAATGTTAGAGATAAATTCTCAGACTTCAATGTGTAAGAATCTATACTCTTAAAGGTATCCCTGTTTCTTCAAATTGACCATGAGGATGGAGATGGCGGCAGGGGTGACGCCGGAGATTCTTGAGGCCTGGCCGAGGGAATAAGGCTTAATCTTCTTCAGTTTCTCCATCACCTCTGTGGTGAGTCCGATCACAGAACTAAAATCAAATCCTCCCGGGAAACTCATTTCCTCCAACTTTTTAAACCTTTCGATCTGCTCCATCTGTCTCTTGATATAACCATCATATTTCACCTGAATTTCAACCTGTTTCTGGACCGTTCCTGGTAAACTTTCGAGACTATGATCAAAGGCAAAAAGGTGTTTGAAATGGATTTCTGGTCTTTTCAATATTTCTTGAAGAGAAGAATTCTTTTTTAGAGAGGCGGTTCCCCATTGATGGAGGATTTCGTTATTTTCCTTTGTGGGATTGACTCTTACCTCTGAGATTCTGGATAGAGTTTTTTCAATGGCCACTTTTTTCTCAAGAAAGATTTGATAATCCTCTTTCTTCATCAATCCAACTTCATATCCTATCTCTCTTAACCTCAGATCGGCATTGTCTTCTCGCAAATGGAGGCGGTATTCAGCCCTGGAGGTGAACATACGATAAGGTTCGGCAGTTCCTTTGGTCACCAGGTCATCGATCAAAACACCGATATAGGCATCGGAGCGTTTCAAGATAAGAGGCTCTTCCCCTCGAATAGTAAGCGAAGCATTGATCCCAGCCATTAATCCCTGGGCTGCCGCCTCTTCATAACCAGACGTCCCGTTGATCTGTCCGGCATGGAAGAGTCCTCTGATTTTTTTTGTTTCAAGAGAAGGCTTCAGTTCTGTTGGGTCAACAAAATCATATTCGATGGCATATCCTGGCCGGATGATCTCCACTTCTTCAAGGCCCTTGATCGACCTCAGCATTCGAATTTGGATATCCAGAGGAAGGCTGGTGGAGATTCCGTTCGGATAGATTTCATTTGTATTTCGGCCATCGGGTTCTAAAAAGATCTGGTGTCTTTTCTTATCTGCAAAACGGACTACTTTATCCTCAATCGAGGGACAATATCGAGGACCGATACCTTTAATGATTCCACAGTAAAGAGGGGACCGGTCGAGGCCGCTTTTAATAATTTCGTGGGTAGTAAGATTCGTATAGGTGATATAGCAGGGGACCTGGTCTGTTTCGATCTTTTCTGTTGTGAAAGAAAATGGAATGGGTGGTTCATCTCCATATTGAGGTGTGAGCTGAGAGAAATCAATGGTTTGGCGATCGAGCCTCGGAGTGGTCCCGGTCTTGAGCCTTCCCATCCGGAACCCCAGTTTTTTGAGTGATTCTGATAGACTGATGGACGGTGGATCACCCATCCTGCCAGCGGAAAAGCGGGTGAGACCAATATGGATAAGACCGTTCAGAAAGGTTCCTGGAGCAAGGATCAAGGTTTTTGTTTGAATGGTTTCATTTAAATCTGTCTTCACGCCGATGATCTGATTTCCATCTGTTAGAATTTCCTCTACCGTCGCCTCTTTGATGGTGAGATTTTTTTGACTCTCAACAGTTCTTTTCATTTGAAGTCGGTATTCCTGACGGTCCACCTGAGCTCTTGAAGAGCGAACAGCAGGCCCTCTCCCGGTATTGAGTTGGCGGAACTGTATTCCTGTTTCGTCAGTGGCCTTGGCCATCTCTCCACCCAGCGCATCGATCTCCTTCACCAGATGGCCTTTGGCCAACCCACCGACAGCAGGGTTACAGGACATATAACCGATCTGTTCGACTTTTTGAGTGATGAGAAGGGTAGGGTCCCCTATTCGGGCACAGGCCAGAGAGGCTTCAATTCCAGCATGCCCTCCACCCACCACAATCACATCATAGTGTTTTGGGGATCGCATAGAACAATTAACCTTGGCTTTTTCTCAAAGCGCCGTTAAAAGGGTTCAAGGATTCGAGGGTTCTTGCCTGCCTGCGGTAGGCAGGGGTTCAAGGGTTCATATTCGAGGTTCTCACTAGATCCCTTGGCCACTTGATCCCTTGAACCCTTTACAGGCCTTCACACAGACACCACAGATATTATGGCTGAAATGGAGGGTTTTGGCAAAGGTTCTCAATTGTTCGTAACAACGAAGATGATCAAAATCCTCTTGCCTTTCCTTAATTGCTCCCGCAGGGCAGACGGATAGGCAATAAAGACAGGAACCGCAGTCCTTTATTGAAGGGGAGTTGGTCACAAGGGGAAGATCGGTGAGGATGGTGACCAGACGAATCCGCGATCCAAATTTTTCATTGGCGAGGAGGTTGTTTCGGCCAATCCATCCCAATCCTGCAGCTCGGGCCATATGTTTATGGGAGAGGTGGCCTTTTTGGGTTTTCCAATCAACAATTTGAGAGGCGGGGATAGGGACTGCCTGATACCCGAGGTCTTGAATCGTTGAGGTTACAATCAGCCCGATGGTGTCCAGAAGAATATTGATTCTCTGATAATGATGAAAATAGAGGGGGGTAGGTTGATTTTCAATCTCTTCTAAAATGGCATCAGAAAGGTGAAATCCAATAGAGATGCCGTAGGAAAGTCGATCTAATAAGGAAGGAGGAAGAAGAATCTCCTCTTTTTTAAAAGAACGAAGATCTGCCACTCCAAACAGAGAACCTCCCCACTGTCGGGAGAGCGCTCTCATTTTTTCTACGTTATCGACTTCAGACATTTCTATTCCATTTTAAAATGGTTCTAAGGAGGGTTCAAGGGTTTTTCTTTTAAAAAGCGTCTTCGCGTCGTGGTGTCATTGCGTCTTAATGTCTGATAGACTCAATGACCTAATGGCTTAATAACCTGAAGTCATAAACATTCCGCACTCTGCATTCTGCAATCCGCAATCGGACTACCGCGCTTTGATCTTCAGCTCTTTCATCTTCTTTCGAAGGGTGTTTCGGTTGATCCCTAAGAATTGGGCGGCAGCAATTTGAACATAGTTCACTCTCTCTAAGGCGGACTTGATCAAAATCTTCTCTACCACTCTTATAATATCGTCAAAGATCCCCATCTTTGTCTTTGTCTCCACATAGGGATCAATCTTATTCAGAACTTCAGCCAATTTTTGCTCTAAGATCTCATCCAGCAGATGAGATCTGGCCTTTGGTTTGCTATCTTTCATAAGAGGTCCACCCTTTTTGAGATGGTAATTTTTAATCACCGGAGAGAGGATGGCTGAGAAGATGGAGAGGAACTGAAAATCCTCATTAAATTCGTCTCTGGAACCATGGAGGGAATTCATATTGATTACACCCAACGGCTCATCATCTATAATGAGAGGGATACAGAGTAAAGGGGGTTGGATTTTCTCGATCCGTTTCTGGCCCTTCATCATCTCCTCGTAGAGAGGCTCTTGGCTTAAATTCTGGATCGTCATGGGTTGCCGTGATTCAAGGACTTTACTTATCGTCCCTTTTTGGCTACTGCAAGTGAGAGGATGGATTTCTTTTTCAATTCCATAGAGGGCTTCCACATGGAGGGAATCCTTTTGAGGACCTTGGAGGAAAAGAGCCGAATACTTTATTGAAAAATATTCAGACAGGATCGCCATCACTCCGAGAAAATAGTCTTGAAGGTGGTTCTGTTGAGGGAGCAGGATAATCTCGTAAAGGCTCCTCAATTCAGGATTTGACCGAGGGTTGATGAAGAAAGTGGAAGACATGTCAGGCTCCTACCCGTTGAAACTCGAATGAAGCGGTCATTTTGCTAAACGGGGTTCCTTGGAGTATGTTTACTAGGGTTAATCCTATATAAATTGAATTCCAATTTCAAGAAAAATTTACTGGCTTTACCCCGTTAGAAATAATGCCCCGCTGCTCTGCAGCCGGGTTAGATTTTAGAATAATTCCGGCGGGGTTTAATGCCCAGCTGGAATTTCTAACGGGGTTTACTTTTCCTCTACTTTACACTTGAAGTCTCGTTATGAATTCATTAAAATCCACTCCATATGGCCGCAACGATTGAGATGAATCGGCCTCGAGTGGTGATTGTCCTTGGCCCCACAGGAGTTGGTAAGTCCAAATTGGCCATTGAATGGGCGGAGGAATTAGGGGGTGAAATCATCAGCGCTGATTCCATGCAGGTTTATCGGTATATGGATATCGGGACAGCCAAACCCACACTCGATGACCAAAAAAGAGTGCAACACCACCTAATTGACTTAGTGCCCCCTGATCAACCTTTTCACGCTGCCCTTTATCGAACGTTGGGTCGAAAAACGATCGATCAGTTATACGAGAATAAGACACCCATTTGGGTCGTAGGAGGAACTGGACTTTATATTAAGACCCTTATTCAAGGACTTTTCGCCAGCCCTAAAATCGATCCTCAAGTGAGGGAGAGTCTAAAACAGGAAGCAAAGGAGAAAGGGGCGGATGCCCTTTATGAGCGTTTGAAGAAAGTCGATCCCAAAACAGCCTTTCATCTCCATCCCAATGACCTCTTTCGAATTATACGAGCTTTGGAGGTATTTGATTCGACAGGAGCCCCCATCTCTTTTTATCGGGAACAACATCGTTTTGGAGAAAAACCCTACCTGACTTTAAAAGTTGGTCTGGAGATAAACCGGGACAGGCTCTATCGTCGCATTGAAGAAAGAGTTGATCAGATGTTAGAGAAGGGATTCCTTCAAGAGGTCGAGAGGCTGATGGAGATGGGTTATGGACCTGCATTGAAGCCAATGCAGAGTTTAGGTTATAAACAGATGGTCCAATTTCTCTTGAAAGAGATCGGATGGGACGAAGCTGTCAGACAGATGAAAAGGGATACCCGTCATTATGCCAAGCGACAACTGACATGGTTTAAAGCGGATTCAGAAATTCACTGGTGGGATGAATCGATTGATCGGGAGGAAATATTTCTCGAAATTAAATCTTTTTGGAGACGAGGAGGGGAAAGGGCATGATCAAGAATCAGATTAATATCCAGAATCAATTTCTTAATCGTATCCGGCGAGATCGAAACCATGTGGTGGTTGAATTGACCACCGGCCGTAAGATGGAAGGGGTCATCCTTAGCTTTGATAATTTCTGTATCATCCTCCGAGGAGAGACGGATCAGTTGGTCTATAAACATGCTATCTGTTCTATTTCCCCTGGTGAAAAATTAGAATTTCTTGAGACGAGATAGGATTACACCATGGATAATTTTGAGATCAAACCCATACTGGAAAGCCTCTTTTTCATTTCAGATTCTCCGATCCGGCTTGAAACCCTTGCCGAGATTCTGCCCGAATTCAATAAAGAAGCTATCTTAGAGGGGATTCGTCAGATCCAAGCAGAATATGGGGATCCTTCGAGGGGAATAGAACTGACGGAGATAGCCGGTGGATATCAATTCCGAACAAAACCCAGTTGGGCCGGATGGGTCAACCGGCTGAAAAAGGCGAAGGCGGTAAAGTTGAGCCAAGCCGCTTTAGAGACATTGGCTATCGTTGCCTATCGCCAGCCCGTCATCCGGCCTGCGATTGAGGAGATTCGCGGAGTAGATTCAGGATCTGTCGTTCACACCCTTTTGGGAAAAGGATTGATTAAGATGATGGGTCGTAAGGATCTCCCTGGACGGCCCATTGTCTATGGAACCACCAAACCCTTTCTTGAACTCTTTGGCCTTAACACAATCTCCGATCTTCCCACTCTCAAAGAAATCCAACCTCCTCCAGCGCTCGAAGAGTTATCCCCCAAAGAGATATTCAAAGATGAGATTCTTAAAACCGAGGCAGAGGGGATCACCCCTCATCAAGATCTTCCTTTAGACAAGGGAGAAGAGTAGGGAATTCGATTGGCACTGGAACGGATTCAAAAGATTTTAGCCAAGGCCGGGATCGCCTCGAGGAGAGAAGCCGAGAGGATGGTGATCGAAGGAAGAGTGTCGGTCAATGGCAAGATTGTTGAGATATTGGGGTTTAAAGCCGATCCTTCCAAAGATCACATCAAAGTGGATGGCAGAAAACTCACACATTTTGAACAAAAAATCATTCTTCTCCTCAATAAACCCAGAGGCTATCTTTCCACAGTCAAAGACCCGAAGGGAAGGCCGGCCGTCTTGGGCCTTCTTAAAAATGTGAAATGGAGAATCTATCCAGTAGGTCGCCTCGATTTCGATGCCGAGGGACTTCTCCTTCTCACCAATGATGGCGACCTTGCCCATTTTCTCTCCCATCCAAGGTTCTCTATTCCAAAGACCTATTTAGTGAAGGTGGCAGGGGTCCCAGAGGAGAAAAAACTGACCCGGCTCAAGAGGGGAGTGATGCTCGAAGATGGGAAAGCGAAGGCCGTTTCCTGCAGCCTTATCCGCCAAAGGGAGAAAAATAGCTGGGTTCGGGTCGTGGTGACAGAGGGGAGAAACCATCTGGTGAAAAGGATGTTTTCAGCCATTGGCCACTCTGTGCTCAAGTTGAAGCGAATCGAATACGGACCGATTCAATTGGGGGACCTCCCTTTCGGTCAGTTCCGTTATCTTACTTCTGAAGAGATGGAAAAGCTAAGAAAGTTAGAGGCTACCAAAGGTTAAGGCTGAGGTTAAGGTTAAGGTTAAGGTTAAGGAGTTCAGATTTTTTAATTATAGGTTTTTACTCCGAACTCCTAAACTCCGAACTATGTTATGATAAGTGGCGTTGAGATTAAAAGAAAGATTGTCCATCTGGCCACCTTGTCCATTCCCATTGGATATGCCATGATGCCCGAAAAAACGGTTGTGATGATTCTCCTCTTTCTCTTTTTAGGGTTTCTTACCGTTGACCTTCTTCGCCACTACCATTCCGGAATGGGATCCCTTTTTCAAAAATATTTTCTGGGGAAGGTTTTAAGAGAAGAAGAGAGGACCACCCTGATGGGTTCAACTTACTTTCTTTTCTCCTCTCTCCTGGCAATCCTCTTCTTCCCAAAATCGATTGCTATCCCCAGCCTCCTCATTCTGATCCTCTCGGATACGGCTGCGGCTTTGGTCGGAAAGGGGATTGGGAAAGTTTCGATCTTCGGAAAGACCCTCGAGGGGAGCATGGCTTTTCTTCTCACCTCCCTCTTCATTGTCTGGTTTTATCCCCATCTGAACCGATTTTCAGGAAGCCTCGCAGCGCTGGGGGCGACATTGATCGAGGTTCTTCCAATAAAAGTGAACGATAATCTCAGCATTCCCCTTGTGGCAGGGGCGATCATGTTTTTCGGGGCGGGATGAGAGAAGGGAATTTCTTCAGGACTTCAACGATTTCCTTGGCTTCTCCTTCTGAGGTAATTTTAGTTATCACCACGTATATCTTCAATTCATCAAAGAGAAAAGAAAAGGCCCCTTTGGATTCTTTCAAGAGTGTCCCGTCGGCAAGAGGGTTAAGGCTGATGACGGGCTTATCAAACTTCTTGATCAGATCAGAGGCACGCTGCAAATCAAAGAGGCTCCATTTTTTGTTGATGGGAATGGCGAAGGCTGCGACATCGAGAGGTTTTGCCTTTGGAAGGACAAAGGTCCCCCATTGACCTGAAAAGATGGGGATGAATCCTTTTTCTCTGACCCTGGACATCATCTCATGAAGAAGATCGATCCGGCCCAGAGCCAGGAGCCAATCTCCATATTTTTCTCCAACCAGGAGAAACGGAGATTCTTTGGGATCGAGAGAAGAGAAGGCTTTCTCAAAGCGAAGAGGATCGAAGGCGATTCTGTCAATTTCTTTTTGTGTAAAGACCTCGGAGGAAGAGGATGGGGGGAGAATATTCCGAGTCAGATGGGAAGGGAGGAGGTCCTTTCTGATCGTTGAGACGACTTTTGATTCAAATTGGTGAAGAGGCTTCCCCAAAAAGGAGGCGCCTGTCTCCACCTCTAAATGGCAGAGGCCAATCAGCGTTTCATCAGTTGTAAAATGTTTTAACTCTTTAAAGGATTCGAGATGATTCGCCGAGGGGAGATCGAAACACCAGGCCCCCATTTCATAGGCCTTTTTCATAAGGGGATAGATCTCCTCATGGCCTTGAGAGATTAAAGGCTGAATAGAAAAGATCATTCTCGGAAGTTTTTTCCCTTCTAAAATGGCTGTCGGTAACCGCATATCTTCATTGTATTACCAGCCTGTTCAATTTTCAATTAAAAGCTCAAACCTATTTCCAATTGATGCAAATTATATTTTTTATGGAAGAGAGTGTTAATAAGAATCGAAGGGTCCTCTCCATTTAAAGAACTTCTGTATATTGCTCCAATATTTTTGAATGGACCGGTTCCTTGGAGAATAAGTTAAGTTGCTCTTGTCAAAATTCCTTCTTTTTGATAAAAGATTTCTATGCCGATAGAGAAGAAAGAATTGAAAGAAACGTTAAAGTTGGGGATCAAAACTCTGATCCTTCAGGAAGTCAGATTATTGCGTTTGGAACGGACATTCACCCCTCACATCATTATTGAAGAGATGTCCCAGTCGATCCAAGAGACGAAAAAGGCGATTATCAAGTTGACACGTTCTATGGATAATAAAGAGAGAACCGCTTTGCTAAAGAGGATGATCCGACAAGCCGTAGATGAAGAAATCGATCAGGCCATTCAATTGAGGAAGACCAGATGCATTCGCTGTCTCCATGGCAGATTCTATGATGAGGAAGGAACGGCTCATTTAAACCTGCCTGTCGGGATACACAAAGCTCAAACCATTGGCTGTGATAAACTCCGACCAAACCTCAAGAAAAGTTGTCGGCGATTTATGGAAATATCGATGGCTGCTTCGCTTGATAATTATCTCAACGAAATCACTTTTTTCTATGAATTTAGAGAAATCCTCGATCGGATTAAGGAGATCTGGGAAGACTATCTTATGAAATAACGCATAGCGCAGAGCGCTTAGCGCATAGTGTCTTAAATCCCAAAGAACAAATCCTAAATCAAACCTAATACTCAAATTTTCATAATAAAAAGCCCTCTTCCCTATTTTTGAAAGAGAGCTCTTAAATTTGGCTCTTTTTCTTATCAATTACCCTATGCGCCATGCTCTATGCGCTTTGCGTTTCAGGCGATTGCCTCAGCCACCAACTCCGTAATATCCATCACCTTTATTCGGCCTTTTTTCTCTTTTCGGAGTCTGGCTGCGGCCACCTGCAAATTGGACTTACAGGCTGGACAGGCTGAGACGACCATTTCTGCTCCGACACTGCTGGCCTGTTGAATACGTTTATAGGCTATTTCTAAGCTCATGTCAGTATTATAAGCTTTTAACCCCCCGCCGCCACCACAGCATTTGGCAAGATTTCTGTTCTGGATAAATTCCACCAGCTCAACGGATGGAATAGCTCTGATGACGTTTCGGGGCGGATCATAAATGTTCATATGACGACCTATATCGCAGGGATCGTGGTAGGCCACTTTTACCTTCTTCGTCCCATCTTTAAACGTGATCCGGTTATCCGTGATGAGTTTTTCCAAATATTCTACAATATGATAAACACGAATATCATCTAATTTCTTATGTTCAGGATAAAGATCTTTGAAGGTTCGGGAGCATCCGGCGCAGGTAGCGACAATCTCTTTGATGCCCATTTGTTTGAACAGAGTAGTATTCTTGTTGATACAATTTTCGAATTCTTTTTCATCCCCAACGAGAAAAGAGATATATCCACAGCAATATTCTTTATTCCCCAGGCTAATATAGTCAATCTTGGCCTTATTCATGATATTCAAGACACTCGGGATAATGTAAATATCTTGGTAAGATGCGACACACCCAAAATAGAGGAGAGTCTGTGCCTTATCTTTGGGTTTAAACTCTTTTGGGTAAATGTCTGTCCTCTTTTCGACGGCCTCCCCAAAGGGATTTCCCCTTTCTTCGATTGACTGTACCAGATGTTGATGAATCGATGGAAGATAACCCGCCTCCACCAGTCTGGTCCGGGCGGATTGAATTATATCGGCTACCTTCACACCGGCGGGACAGACGGCATTACAGTTATGACACATGGTGCATTGATAAAATCTCTCTGCTAACTCTTTGGAAGGTTCCAACCTTCCGGTGAGGAGGTGATAAGCGAGTATCACACGGCCTCGTGCATTGATGGACTCCAGAGAAGTCTCCCCATAAGTGGGGCAACCGTTTCGGCAGAATCCGCACATGATGCAAGCCATAATTTCATTATCCAACGACTCTCCGAAGCTTTTCATCTCAGCAGGCCTTTCGATCAGTGGCTGAAAGGCAAAATTTTCATAGATATCTTTTACGGAATCGTCAAACCCCATCTTTCCCGGATTGAGAATATCATTTGGGTCCAACGCTTTTTTGATTTGTTTCATCACTTCGAGAGTTTCCCCTAATTCCATTTTGATATAGGGAGATTTAGCCATTCCGGTGCCATGTTCAGCAGTGAGCGTCCCTTTAAGACGCAACGTCAGGTCAATCAAATCCTTGGATGCCTTCCTGATCGCATCCCACTGCTGTTTGTTCCTGGGGTCTGACATAAACACCGGATGCAAATTCCCATCCCCAATATGGCCGAACGTGGAAATAGTAAGGTTGTGTTTTTCAGCAATCTTGCGTATCTCGATGATCGCTTCGGGAATCTTAGTGATGGGTATCCCGGGGTCATCCATAATGGATTGGAGCCTTGAGCCCCTCTTCACTTTTGACAAAGAGGCAATGATCCCCTGACGGGCAGCCCACATCTTAAGGCGCTTCGAAGGGTCGTCATCCCATCGGGTTTCAATATGACGATTGCCCTGACAGATTTTATTTATCTTCTCAATGCTTTCTTGAACGGCCTTTCTGTTCCCATCGGTTTCGATAAATAGCATGCAGCCTACATGGTCGGGGATATTAAGTCCCATGGTCTTGTTGACCACATCGATCGTTACTTTATCCAGTATCTCACAGGAAGATAGGGCAATTCCCGAAGTTAGAATGTCTGTTGCTGCTTTACCCGCATCCAGGGTGGAAGAGAAACGAGCTTCAGCAAAGGCAATATACTCAGGCATGGGGAGGATTTTTAAAATAATCTTTGTAATGATCCCCAGCGTTCCCTCGGCATTTGTAAAAAGGTGAGTGAGGTCATATCCCGCAGACGTTTTGCCTAAGATCGAACCTGTATGAATGATTCGGCCATCAGCTAACACGATCTCCAAACCCAAGACATAATGTTTGGTGGTTCCATATTTCAGAGCCCGGTTTCCACTGGCATTGGTGGAAACCATTCCTCCCAAGGACGCCAGAGCTGAACTCGCCGGGTCTGGAGGAAAGAAGTGAGAAGGGGCTAATGCTGCATTCAGATTGTTGCAGAGAACACCCGGTTCGACCACCACATACCCATTCGGCTTATCGATCTCTAAAATATTATTCATTCGGCTCAAGTCAAGAAGGATACCCCCTTTTGCAGCCAGCGCCCCCCCTACAGCACTTGTCCCAGACCCCCTCGGAGTCACAGGAATTTTTTGACTATTGGCGAGACTCATAATTTTTGAGATCTCTTCAGGAGTTTTTGCAAAAACGATGACATCAGGAACGGCCTCATGAACCGATAGATCTCTGGAATAACAGAGTCGCTCGATTAAATCGGTCTTGACATTCTTTTCACCCACGATTTGAATGAGATCTTTGATATAGTCCATAGCTCTCCCTTTCTATAGGTATACTAAATCATAATAGGAAATTTTGTGAAAATACAGGTCACATGGATTGATCCACAAGTTCGCTCAGATCATAGGCGGCCATGGTTTCTTCTTTCCCTTTCTCTTTGATTCCATCGAATAACATCGTAAGACAATAAGGGCAGGCTGTTCCTATCAACTCCGCCTTTGCCTCGATGGCTTGATCGGTTCGCATCTGATTAATTCGCGTTCCGATATGTTCCTCCATCCACATCCTTCCTCCCCCGGCTCCGCAGCAGAAGCTCCGATTGCGATGCCGCTCCATTTCCACCAGTTTCAAGCCTGGGATGGATTTCAAAATTCTTCGGGGAGCTTCGAAGATCTGATTTGCCCTTCCAAGGTAGCAGGAATCGTGGTAAGTGATCACTTTATTAATGGGTTTGGTGAGCTTCAACCTTTCACTGCTAATGAGTTCCATTAAGAATTGGGTGTGGTGAATGACCTGAAAATCTCCACCCAATTGGGGATATTCATTTTTCAGCGTGTGGAAACAATGGGGGCATAGAGTGACGATCGTCTTGACGCCATATCTTTTCAGAATTTCGATATTCGCCTGCGCGGTTGTCTGGTAGAGGTATTCGTTGCCAATTCTCCGTGCAGGATCTCCACAACACCCTTCCTCATTGCCTAAGATTCCAAACTGGATACCACTCGCTTGGAGGATTTTCACCATCGAAATAGCTACCTTTTGATTCCGAGCATCAAAACTTCCGCAGCACCCTACCCAAAAGAGGATCTTGGGATCGGGCAATTGGGAAAAAATCTTCACTCCAAGCTCCTTTGCCCAATCGGTCCGAAGTCCGCGTCCCATTCCCCATGGGTTATTGCTCTTTTCCAGGTTCTTTAGAGTCAATCGTACTTCGGAGGAGTACTTTGTTTCCACAAGAACCAAATACCGGCGGAGATCTATGTTCCGAATTATTTGTTCTACGTATACAGGGCATGCCTCTTCACAGGCCATACAGGCTGTACAGGCCCAGAGTTCGTCTTCACTCACTGTAGTTCCCATGATGGCTTCTGGTTGACGCTGATCTGGAAGAGTGGCAAGGAGTTTCGGCCCTTCTCGGCTCAGGTGGTCTTTCAAATTCTGGGTCATTCGTCTTGGAGAAAGCGGCTTTTGTGATAAGTGTGCTGGGCATACATCTTGACATCGACCGCAATTGGTGCAGGCCTCAAGATCTAATAACTGTTTCCAAGTAAACTCGGAGATCTCTCTTACACCAAAGGTTTCTGCTTCTTCAAAATCAGGGATGGGGGCAAGAACACCCCTTAGTTTAAGGTTACGGAAATAGATATTGATGGGCGATAAAAAAAAGTGTTGTAAAGGAGTGCGTGTAATAAAGACATAGGCAAAGAATAAAAAGGCAGGTAGAGCATGGATTAAGACTCGGTGCCAGACCAGAAGTTCGTTCAAAGGGTCAGTCGGCAGGATCAGAAAGAAACGAGAAATGAGATAACTTAAAGGTGACCAAAAGGGCCAATCGGGAACAACACTTCCTCCAATGATGGCTATCCGATAGCCCTTAACGAAATAGCCGGTCATTAAAAGTACAGCCCCCCAAAAATAGATTAATGTGTTGGTGGGTTTTGTTTCCAAACGGGAAGGCTTGACGATATATCTTCGGTAAACAGC
>Ga0210056_1000166_pt1 | contig 48524 bp, 52 predicted proteins | sample CryGeyCG2014_080_2_FD_183965 | JGI IMG/M metagenome (GOLD analysis project Ga0210056, IMG submission 183965) | Groundwater microbial communities from aquifer - Crystal Geyser CG07_land_8/20/14_0.80 (SPAdes) (version 2) | ecosystem: Environmental > Aquatic > Deep subsurface > Groundwater | place...
TCATGGTATATCCTCCTTTGGGACTTCATGTCCCGGTTATCTAGCAATAACCGTGAGGATATACCTTTTTTATTTACATTTCAAAGAACTTTTAAGATTAAAACCGTCCAAAATATTTTACACTATCGCTTTTATAATTCTATCGAGATCCATGGATTATATACTTGGAAGGTAACTATTACCTGCGAGGCAAACTATTCACGCATAGAGAGGGATGCCCTTATCTGCTGGCCTACTTTCCCCTCTACAAAATTGACCACGTCATTTATATTATTAAATTCGAATTCCATATGAGGAATTTCGATATTAAACTCTTTTTCTAATATAAGCATAAGCTCAACGCTATCGAGAGAATCTATCCCTAATTCGGAAAAAGGCGTCTTGCTTGAAATTTTTTCTTTACTTATGCTGCACAATTCCGCTATTATTGATTTGATTCTTTCTTCCACCACAATCCTTTGTTTACCAATTATCTTCTTATTATGGTAGGAATTACCACTTCTGACATTAAAAGGCCGGTAGCAACTGAAGCGATGACACCATATATCAATATCATAATAACCCACTTTGATTTTTTATCTGGATATTCATTCCTATCGGCTCGCCAAAGCAATATTAATCCGCTCCATAAAAATACATTAAGCCCAAGAGAGATTATTAACACGGATACGACTGGAAAGAAAACGGTTATTTTGTGATTGAAGAATTTATAGACAAAACTAGCAAAATAACCGATTGCGGCATAAACTAGAAGCGCCCAACCTAAAATACGATATAATCTTGTCTTTATCATGCTTCAGAACCTGATTCTTTAAACCATGGGCATTCCCAGCAATGTTGGAAATCGCGCTTAACCCTGGGACGCATACCGGAAACAAACATCCAACACGCCTTTCCGAAGTCTATAAGATATGGAGGACAACTCTCTCTGGCTTCTTTTGGACAATTCCAATAATCCCAGCAGTTTTCTGCTTTTTTATTGCACTTATTGCGCTTGCACATATATATAAAATCCTTTAAAAAAGGTGATCTGCTTTTTTTAAAGTTGCCTTATGATTTTAATTATATGCCTCTTACACATTTTTATTGTGTAATAAATAATACCTTATCGAGATAAGGCTGTCAAGGGCAATTTTCAAAAAGCCTAATGGGATGTTACTTTTAATATAACAATCGCTAGCATTATTATCGCTATTATACACTTAAGCAGTATTGAGCCTACCCTTCCGATAAGGCTTCCCACCCCGGCCTTAAGGGATTTTATAAGGTCTCTCTGCAGGCAAAATTCTACCAAGAATGCTCCGAGAAAAACCCCAAGCAGCGTACCGGGGATAACTCCTACGCCTAAAAATGACAAACCCGCCAAGGCACCCAAGATACCGCCTATAATCGCGCCTATAGCAGCATAGTTTGAAGCGCCAAATTTTTTAGCGCCGATTATGACAAGCACATACTCCAGAACCTCTCCGCATAAATAAAGCGTGAAAAGTATAATAAGAATCTTTGCATCCAGAACTGAAAACGTGGTCAGGATAGCATACAAGAGCGTGCCGATAAATATCATAAGCGTCCCGAAATCCGTAAAGAAAATGGACACAAGGCCGATTAGGCTGAATATTATTAAAATTATTAACGCCAATAATTCCATAAACTACCTCCTCTCGTTTAAAGCAAGCTTATAGATTTCATCTTTATTTATAGCTTTAAAACCACCTTCTTTTAGGCTGCCGAGTTCCAAATTGCCTATCTTTATTCTTTTTAATTCTATAACAGGAAACCCTAAGGAACCAAGCATTCTTCTGATGTGCCTTTTTTTACCTTCGCCTATTACGACTTTTATTCTAGTCTCCTCGCCGCTCGATTCTTCTATGGAAACGCTCTTCACTTTAAGTACATCATTTCCGTTTTTTATGCCGTTTTTTAGTTCTTCTAACAATACATCATTCATCTTGCCTTTAACCAATACGATATATCCCTTTTCGATCTCAAATTTCGGGTGTGTTAGCTTGTGGCATAAATTTCCGTCATTTGTAAGAATTATAAGGCCTGAAGAATCCTTATCCAACCTTCCTACAGGATAAAGCCTGCCTAATTTTGCCGGAATAAAATCCTTGATCTTTTTATTGGCGAATCTATCTTTAAGCGTCGTGGTAACGCCTTTTGGTTTATTAAATAAAATATATAAACTTTCTTTTAAATTTAAATTCTTACTTCCTATAACAACGGAATCGCTCTCTTTTACCTCATACCATGGTTCGTAAACAACCTTTCCGTTTACCTTTGCCTTCCCTTCTTTTACCAGCAAGCCGGCATTTCTTCTTGAGCAAAATCCGCTGTTAGCTATGAAGATATTTAGATTCATACACCTATTTACCCATGGTTAAAAGCGCGCCTACTAATACGCCTAATATTGTGCTGATGATCGGGTTACTTGTTAATGGACATGCCCCGGAAGCGCATTTGCCAAAATATCCGACGGCAAAGCCTATAGCGCCTCCGATAGCAGCGCCCAATAATATCTTCATGTATGGCATTTATTTCCCTTCTTTCTTGTCATTTTTTTTCATTTCCAACCATTTGCTCCAATTATCGTAGCTACGACCAAAATCTTCCTGCGTTATTTTTTTAAGTGCGACGTATACCTCTTCCCTGACTCCCCAATTTTCATCCTTCAAAAGATTAATAAGTGCCTCAACGGCATTATTATTTCCTATCTCTCCTAAGAAATATGCCGTTTCCATGCGCACGGATGCGCTTTCGTCCTTTAGCGCTTCTATTAGCGGGCCTACAGGATGTTTGTATCCCGTCTTTCTCAACGCAACTATCGCATTATATCTCACTCGGCTATTATCATCCCTTGAGGCAGCTACGAGGTAGGCGGCGGCATCTTTATTCCCGACTTCACCCAAGGCAAAAGCCGCATTTCTCCGAGCGTAAGGATCGCCGTTTCTTAAAAGAAAGGCTAAAGGCTTGACAGCCGGCCCGCCTATCTTTTTTAGGGCGCTTGCTGCTTTTTCTCTTATATTCAAAGCTTCTTCTTGGTTATTCAATGTGGAGATAATAAAATCTATATCGTTCCTAAGATGTTTCTTTTCCATTAGATCAACATACACAAAAGAAAGGATTAGCACAAATGATAGGAGCAGTATTGCGGTTACTACTTGTTTTAGCATCTTTTGTCTCTATGGGGCTTTTAAGTATAAGTGCTATCTTGAGATTTTGACTACTTTATATTTTAAGATACCGGCCGGTATTTTAATCTGGACCTCGTCCTTTTCCTTACGGCCGAGAAGGGCCTTTCCGACAGGAGAAGTTATAGAAATCTTATTCTCTGAAAAGTCGGCTTCCGCCTCTGATACAAGAATATAAGCAATCTCTTCGCCGGTATTTAGATCTTTAAGTTTTACGGTTGCTCCTACGCGCGCTTCGTCTTTCGGTATGTTTTCGCCGTCTATCATGCGTGTGTGGCTAAGCTTCCCCTCTAATTCTGCTATTCGCTTTTCATTTAAACCCTGGGCTTCCTTGGCTGCATCATACTCGGCGTTTTCGCTTATATCCCCGTGCGAACGCGCCTTCTCTATCGCCTTCGATAACTCTCTTCGCCTGGTACCCTTCAAATACTCCAGTTCTTCCCGTAATTTCTCGTAACCTTCCCTCGTCAGATATACGTCATCTTTTCCCATCTTACTCACTCCGATTTTTTAATATTAATGATACTTTTCTTTGTTTTTATATCGGTAAACCTATATTTAATACTATCGTCTTTCTTATACCTTAGATTAGCAAGATTTATTTTCAGCGTCCTAGTTTCTCCTGGTTTTATCGACGAGGCGTTATGTGATGAATTTAACAATACAAAATCCATTTCTGATTTCATGTAATCTAATTCCCAATCATAGATGCTAAAAAGTGCTTTTATATAAACTATTTCGGCTTTATCGCTATTATTCTTAATGTCCATACAAAATTCAGGTGAAGCGTCTGTGCCGCCTACATAAGTTTGGACCACCTCTAATTTTTCATTATATGCAAATACGCGTTTCGCGGTGCTGTATAAAATATTGCCATATTTGTCTATATTTTTAGTCGCAATCAAATAGCCCGCCAAGAGAATTGAACCTATAAAAATCAAAAACAATATAAGGCTGAATATTTTTTGGCATATCTTAAAACTTAACGTGTAAAATAAAACGATCCATATCAAAATGAAAGGTATGGAATTTGTAACCGCATTTAAAAGCTCTCCCTCGCTTTTCCAAAATATACAAGAGATGCCTATTATAAGGGCCCAGGTAATAGCGAGTTGGTGGCTATTAACGCTTATCTGTTTCATGTTATCTCACTCCCCGTATTTTAGATTTTGGATTATTTCTACCCTTCGTTCCACTTTGACCATTCATTATAATTTCTGCCGAATTTTTTACCTGTAATATTTTCCAGCGCGTATGAAGCCCTTAACTGGACATCTTTATATTCATCTTTGAGGGCTTCTATTAAAGCCGGTGCCGCTTTCGCATCTCCAATTTTACCAAGCGATATCGCGCACTCTTCTCTCACAAAATTGTCTGAATCTTCCGTTATGGCCTCCGTGAGAATGGCCACGGCTTCTTTATCCTTTAAGCCGCCAAGTGCCCTTGCGGCGAGCTGGCGGACTTTTGACGTTTTGTCTTTTTTGAAAGCTTCTCTTATGTCTTCTGCTGTTATGGGGTCTAACTTATTATCTAAAAGCGTAATGGCCGCTATTCTAACGCGTTCGTTCTGGTCCTTTAGAAGTTTTACCGAGGCCGGAGGGATCCTTTTGTCATTAAAGCTCACAAGCGCATAAGCAGCCGATTCTTTAACGTCTGATTCCTCGTCATTTAGCATCTCAAGCAGCGGATCAACGGCTGAGGCATCGGCTATTTTTCCTAAGGCCCTGCACGCTGCTGCCCTTATGCTATAGGATTCATTTTTCAAAGTATAAATTAAATTAGGTACGCCATCCTTTGCCTTCAATTCTCCTAAAAGATCGCAAACTAATATCCTTGATTCCCGGTTAATATCTTTATCCTTTAAAGCATCAGAAAGATACGGCACGGATACCAGGCCTATGTTTTTAAGCTCCATATAGCCTTCTCTCTGTATGCTCCTTCCCTGGTTTTTTAATTTCTTCAGTCCGTTTTCGATCTTTTTTATTTCCTTTGACGAAAGTTCGGCCGCGGGCAAATAAGGCACAAATAAAAATGATAAAGTAATAAAAAGCGCTGCAGCGCAAAATACGATCGATGATCTCTTCATTTTCTCCTCCAGTTTTTTAATTAAACTCTAAATACTATACGCTAACCGCTAATCGCTATACGCTATTTCTATCTTTCTTCTGACATCATCATCAGAAAATTCTTTAATTTTCTCGACCTGGTCGGATGCCTGAGTTTTCTAAGCGCCTTTGCCTCTATCTGGCGCACCCTTTCGCGGGTAACATTAAATATGGCGCCTACTTCTTCAAGGGTCCGCGGATATCCGTCTCCTATGCCGAAACGCAGTCTTAAAACCTTTTTTTCTCTCTCCGTAAGCGTGTCTAAAATATCGCCCATTTGCTCTTTTAGCATAGTATAAGCTGTGGCACTTGCCGGAGAAACAGCGCGTTTATCTTCAATGAAATCGCCGAAATGCGTATCGCCCTCATCGCCTATAGGCGTTTGAAGAGAAATTGGTTCCTGGGCGATCTTCAATATGCCGCGCACCTTATCGACGCCGACCCTCATCCTGCTGGCTATTTCTTCCGGCGTCGGTTCCCTGCCGGTCTCCTGAACGAGTATCCTGGATACGCGGATAAGTTTATTTATAGTCTCGGTCATATGGACGGGTATCCTGATCGTTCTGGATTGATCGGCTATGGAGCGCGTTATTGCCTGCCTTATCCACCACGTGGCATACGTGCTGAATTTATATCCTCTCTGATATTCGAATTTATCAACGGCCTTCATCAGGCCTATATTGCCCTCCTGGATCAAGTCTAAGAATGACAACCCTCTATTTGTATATTTTTTTGCTATGCTGACAACCAGCCTCAAGTTCGCGGCGACAAGCTCTTTTTTGGCTTTGTTAAATTTAGCCTCTTTGACCTTAATTATTTTATAATGTTCTCTGATCTCTTCAAAAGAAGCGCCAAGCTCGGACTCCATTTTCCGTATCTCTTTCATTAACCGCGCGGCATCGCCTCTCCGCTTCTTACCCTTTAGCCTGTGTGCCTCCTTGGTCTTTTTCTCCAATTCCTGCAAATAAAGCCTTATCTGGTTCGAAATATTCTCGATTATTTGTATAGAAATAGCGAAATCTGACAAGGCCTTTAAAATCTTTTTTTTGCTTCTGGCCTTTTTTAAATTGCTGATCATTTTCTTGAGATGTCGTTTTGTATTTTTCTTTGCCTTCAGCTCCCAGTCAAGCACGTCATCCGGATTTACCATTTCTTTCAAAATCTCATTTGCCAGTTTTAAGACTTCGCTTTTGACTATACCGCTGTCAAGCACGGTAGCCCTGAATTCGCTTTCAGCAGCTTTGATCTTCTTGGCAAGCGTAATTTCTTCTTCATGGGTAAGGAGGGGTATCTGACCCATTTGCCTTAAGTACATCTTCACTGGGTCAGCTATATGAAGCGGCCGCGGGTACGTCTCGGTAATCACCGAAGGCTCTTCCTTAGTCTCTTCCTTAGTCTCTTCCTTAGGCTCTTCCTTCTTCTCTTCCTTTTCTTCTTCGGCTTCCCTGGCTTCTTCGCTATCCATAACCTGAATATTTTCGTGGTCCAGTATAGATAAGACTTCGTCTATTTGTTCCGAAGAAACAACGTCTTCCGGCAGAAGATTGTTCACTTCCTCGTAAGTAAGATGCCCTTTTTCCTTGCCGACGGCGATAAGCTCTTTAAGCTCCTTGATCTGGCCTTCCTTAAGGTGCTCTTCTTTTTTTTCTTCCTGCCGTTCGGTTTTAGCAGTCGGCCGTTTGGATTTTTTGGCCGGCCGTTTTTTACCGTGCCTGGTTTTTTTTAAGATTTTCTTTCTGCGTATAATTAATTTTCGCTTCTTTTTTCTTCCGCGCATATAAAATTACGCTCCTTTATAAGTGTGCTGTACTGATTTAAGAGTTCTTTAAGCCTGGCGTGGTCATTATTAACCTCTGCCGCGCGTATCTCGGTTTGCAGTATTTTAAGCCTGTCCTTTAACAAGCTATGCTTAACCCATTTAATGCAGTCGCGCAGGTTCTTTTCTTTATCGTTATATATATGAGTATCGCTTATCAATTCGGAAATTAATTCCGGAGAACTTTCGTCATCAAGATAACTTATTATTTTATTCGGGGTAATGTCTTTCCCCTCTCTATAGAAATCGTATAAGACTTTTACGATTTTGCGGATAGTCCCATCCTGGAAGGCCTCGTAATCCAACTCTTTCATAACGTTGCCCACAAGCTTTGAATCCTCGAGCATCAAAGTTACTAAAATCCTCTCGGCCACTTTCATGACGCCGGACGAATCCAGTTTTTGCTTAGTATCGGGTTCGTAAGAATAACTATAGGCTCCTCTTACCTTCTGTAGTTCTATCTTCAAAGCCTCTTCATCAATATCCAGGTCCTGCGCTAATTTTTTAAGATAGCTTGATTTTAGAACAGCGTTCGGTATGCGCGAGAGTGTCGGGAGCATTTCGCTTACTATTTTTGTCTTTCCTTCGGGGGTATTCTTCTTGTATTTTTGCAAGAGCAGGTCTAATTTGTAACTAAACAAATCCTTCGCGTTCTCAACCAGTTTTCTAAAACCCGAGCCGCCGAATTTATTCACATAGCTATCCGGGTCCTCGCCTGTAGGCAAAGAAACTAAACGGACACCTAATCCTTCAGTTATTAATATATCCAAGTTGCGCAAGCTAGCCATCTGACCGGCTTGGTCGGCGTCGTACACCATAACTACTTCATTGGTGAATCTTTTTAAAAGCCTGATCTGCTCGGTTGTCAGCGCAGTCCCGCAGGAGGCGACAATATTTTCCACGCCGCCCTGGTAAGCGCTTATCATATCCATATATCCCTCTACAATTATTACGTAATCAGCCTGCGCTATCGCCGACTTGGCTAGATTCAATCCGTAAAGATGCCTGCCCTTTGTGTATATGGGTGTTTCCGGCGAATTTACATATTTAGGAAGAGAATCGTCCAGGACCCTGGCCCCGAAAGCGATAATCTTGTCTTTGGAGTCAAAAATGGGAAATATCAATCTATGCCTGAATCTATCGTAAAATGAATTATCCTTACTGCTGGGGAGGGCTAATCCGGCCTTGTTTAAGATATCAGGGCTTACGCCGCGCTGCCTGGCATATTTAAGCAAACCGTCCCAGGCATTAATACTATAACCCAATCTGAATTTAACAATCGATTCCTTTGATACATTACGCCTGGCAAGATACGTATGCGCCGGCTTTCCGGTATCTTGATTAAGAAGATTACTGGTGTAGTAAGAAGCCGCAAGCTCGTTAATCTTGTATAAATCTTTTATGAAAGAGCTTTCTTCGGGAAGCCTTTCTTCTACGCTAGGCAGCATTACGTTTGTTTTGTGCGCCAAGACCTTCACTGCGTCGATAAATTCAACCCTTTCGTATTTCATGAGAAAATTGAACGCATTACCGCCGGCGCCACAACCAAAACAGTGATATATCTGTTTGTCCGGGCTGACCGTAAAGGACGGCGTCTTTTCGTGATGGAAAGGGCAGTTCGCTTTAAAGTTCCTTCCTGACTTTTTTAAAGGAATGTAACTTGCGATCAACTCGACTATATCGGACTTGTCCAATATATCGTCTAATACGTTCTGAGGAATAAGACCCAACTCAATTATCTCCTTACGCGCTTGAAACCGGAGCAGGCCAATACATTTATACCCGACTTGTTTTCCAGTTTGTCTAAAAGCATATTTAAACCAAGGTTATCGCTCGCTATGTGCCCGGCGACAACGACGTTTATATACTCGTCTTTGATCTTTGTGAAATGCTTCTCGCTTAAATGCATGCAGACCAATGTGCCGATACCGGCCTGAGAAAGTCTCGCGAATATATTTTCAGAGCCTTCTGTTCCGCCTGTCATATCTACCAGGACTTTTCCGGCCTTCGAGTCCTTTTTTCCGGCTATGATCTTAGGACCGGCTTTATTTATAGTTGCGTTTTTATATTCCGGTATATTGTTCAAGAGATTTACGATATCGCCGACCTTTTTTGGTTTTTTCCCGTTAAATAAATTCTGAAGAAAACTCGCCACAAAATTGTCGGCCACTGTGTGCATAGACATGAAAGGCATATCCAATAACCTTGCGGCGTCAATCACACGCATATGATTAACGGCATGAATGCCTCTTTCAACCTCACCGATCCTCCTGTCCATCAGGTCTTTTGCGACATTGGGCGCCATGCCTGTTTTTATGAGGATCCCTTTCTGCACATGCATGACTTCGTAGAGACCAGCCAATGCCTTTCCTTCGGGATGGTGGGTTATTATCAAATCTATATCTTTTCCGTCCTGATTTAACCTGTCGGCCAAGAGCACCTCGGGCACTTCCATGTCGATACCTACAAGGGCGTTTTGAACCTCTCTCTCAGGGTTGCCGTAAAGTATTCTTGTGTCGCTATAGGGATTACGCAGGCTTTCTTTATCAAAATAAAGCTTGTCAGCGCCTTTTAATTTACGATATTTGCTTTTTGCCTCTGTTAATATTTTATTTACGGCGCTTAACCCCCGGGGATCCTTTTTCATTCCTTCGTTTACAGCAAGTTCATAAAGTTTACCTAACTTCATATTTATTCCCCTCCTTAAAGCTGCTTAGCATGTGCTATACAACAGCAATTTTGACAATAAACTCCATACGGGCATTATCAATTTCTTAAAAAAATTTCAAATGCTCATCTATTTATTATCTCTACTTTTAGACTTAGCTACCAATTGTAGGTTTCTATTTGCCTTCTATTTTTAGCGGGCGCCCGATTTTCCTTTTTGTCGGATTTGTCGGAATCTACATTCCTTTTTATAGACTTTCTGCTCAATATCTCCTCTAATATATCATTCTTTTTGCTAGCCTTGAACTGTGGCAATAAATCTAGCATATAATCATAGCAGGTCGGCGCGATTTTTAGAAAATAAATACCCGAAAAAGATTTATCCAGGATCGAAACCTTTAAGTAATCATTCGGGATTAAGAGCGAGATCAATAATATCAAGCTGACCAACAAACATCCTCTTACCATCCCGAGAAGACATCCTCCTATTTTCTCCAACCCTCCGACTAATTCTAATTTTACAATTTTAAAAAAAAGAATTTTTACAAACCTGCAAAGCAGAAATGTACCTGCTGCAATGATCAGGAAACCTATGAAGTTAGAAAACTCAACAGGTAGATTTACCCGTGAGATTAGAAAATCCGATATCTTTTTATAATTATGGATTGCTAGAATAATAGATGTGAAAATACCGAGTAGGGTAAGAAATTCTGAACTAAAACCTCTTGTTAAACCTACGTAACTCGTTCTAATTAAAAGAATTAGGATAACTACATCGACCCAGTTTATTTTTGTTAAATATTCATTCAATGTGCGATTTTCTCCTCTGAAAGTGAAAGAAAGTATACCATACAAATCTGTATTTGTCAAGGCGGGGACGGCTATTTTTTATATCTCAAAAAATGTATAATTATGATCGATTCTCGATATTTTGCCGCTTGCAAGCTTACCTTTCAGCGAATCCGGACCTTTTAGAAGGACTTTTATGTACGTATCCGTATACCCTGTAAGCAATTGTGTCGATTTCTCAATCTTTTCTTCAACTAAAACCATTGCCTGTTTGCCTAGAAATTTCTTCCTATATTCGTAGGATAATTCTCTTTCTGCCTCTTTAATTTTACTCTCCCGGTCTTTAAGAATATAATAGGATATATTATAAGGTAAGGAATCCGCCTTTGTCCCTTTTCGTTTGCTGTATGGAAAAACGTGTATTCGGTGAAAACCGCATTGCATTATCGTATCAAGAGTATTAGCAAAATGCTCTTCCTCCTCACCGGGAAAACCTACCATAATATCCGTAGTAACTCCGACTTCTGGAATAAATGATTTTATTTTCCTGACCGAGTCAACATACTCTTTTCTTGTATACGGCCTGTTCATAGCCTTCAATATGCGGTCATCCCCGCTTTGAAGCGGAATATGCAGGTGCCTGCATACTTTTCCCGAAGAAGCCATTTTGTTTAAAAGCCGTTCGGTTATATATTTCAATTCTATCGAGCTTAAGCGTATTCTGAATTGGGCGTCAAAATTTTCTATCTCTTCCAAGACATTGACGAGATCAAAACCCTTTCCTATGCCCCTGCCCCATTCTCCGAGGCACACGCCTGAAAGCACTATCTCCTGAAAGCCGCTATCAAGTAGAGACTTCACTTCACTCTTTATTTCCTCAAGCGCCCTGCTTTGAGGTTCTCCTCTCACAAGCGGGACTTTGCAAAATGAGCAGAAGTTGCTGCAGCCGTCCTGAATTTTTACAAACGCTTTTGAGTGGTCTTTAAAATCTGTTATAAAATTGCTAGTAGAAAGCGCCGCGCAGCCTGTAACCAGCGAAATCAGTCTAATTTTGTCGGAATTCTTAATAATATCGGTAACGCCTTCCAATTTAGAAATTACGTCGGAATCTTTTTCTGCGAAACACCCGGTAACGACAATTTTTGCGCCGGGATTTTTGCGATAGGCATCCCTCACGAGGTGTCTTGATTCTCTGTCCGCGCGGCCTGTCACAGTGCAGGTGTTAACTATATAAATATCGGCGCTGTTCGGCCCGTTAGTTTCTTTAAAGCCGTTCCGTAAGAAATTCTCCCTGATGAGCTGGCTCTCGTACTGATTTACCTTGCACCCTAATGTCTTTATGGAAAATGTCTTCATTTATCCCAATTCGTATTGAAGTATTGATAAAATGTTTATCGCGGCCGTATCGACCCTTAAAACACGCTCACCCAGAGAAATCAACTCCGCGCCCTCTTTTTTTGCGGCCTCTATCTCTTCTTTAGTAAAATCACCTTCCGGCCCGATGAAAATAATTAGATTTCTTTTCTTGAATTTCGTTATTACCTCTTTAATATTTTTTGTCTCTTTACCGAGGCACGCCACGAGCGCCAGGTCGTAATTCCTTATTCTTTTCACTACTTCAGGAAAAGTAACGAGGTCTTCTATCTCGGGCGTTTCGAGCCTGCCGCATTGTTTTGACGCAGCAACTGCTATCCTCTGCCATCTTTCGCGTTTTGATCCTTTATTTTTATCGTCGATCTTTACGATCGTCCTTGCGGAGCTCATGGGTATAACGGTACCCACGCCTAATTCTGTGGCCTTTTCTATTATAAAATCTATTTTGGCGTTTTTTGGAATAGATTGGGCGAGGGTAATGCTTATATTTTCTTCCGCTCGTAAAGTTTTGGTATCATTTATTTCTACCAAAACGCCTCCTTGAGTAATATTTTTTATATTGCCTTCGTACTCTTTCCCCTCCCCGTCAAACGTAATTATATGATCGCCTTTTTTAAGGCGCATAACATCCAGGATGTGATGCGCCTCCTCGCCGGATACATGTATCTCTTTGCCTTTAACGCTTGAGGGGCTGATATAAAATCTGCTCATTTCTCTCTGAATACCTCGGCTGTAAATATGTAAATATCGCAATCACTTTTCTTCCAGGCATCGGGCGCCAGACCTGCTTTGTGGGTACAGAGATTGGACATGAACTCATCCCTTGTCCAACCCGTCTCTGTCGCTACCTGCGGGAGAAAAACGCCGCTTCTGAAACCGCTTCTCACAAGCACCCCGTGCTTCCCCATCTCGATAATGCTCGGGTCGCTTATTTTCTCAAGCTCGGACAGCACCGATATTTCTACATCTATGTCTTTCAGCTCGCCGGAGGTAACCGGAGGAAATCGAGGGTCACCGGTCGATGACTCTATCGCCATGTCCCTAACCGTCTTATATAGAGGACCTCTTCCGACGATATTACCTATGCAGCCCCTGAGTTCGCCCTTATAATGCAGCGTAACGAACGCGCCCATTTCGCGGTTCAAGACCGGGTCATCTTCTTTGAAATCAGGTATTTTTCCGGTCTTGATATAAGTCTCTATCGTATCCCTCGCGATTTGAAGAAGTCTTTTTTTCTGGTCTTCGGACAGCATTTGAGTTTCTCCTTTTTTTACGGCCTCTTCGGCAAACGCTTCCTTCACCAACCCGTCAAACCTCCGGGCCTTCTGATTAGATTTATACATAACCGCGCTTACATAACCCACTACGCGTGTTTTATCTCCTGCCGTATCGCCTGAATTCGCGTATTTAAGCACTTCCAATTTATCGGCGCCGAGCTCTTTCGCCGCCGTCATGGTCGCGCATACCGCACCCGGACCGCACATAAGGCGTCCGCCCGCGAGAATGTTCTCCGAATATAATCTCGCCGGGTCAAACGCCTTTATGATATCTACGGTGCTCTTATCTATCTTATTTGTCTCGTCATAAGGAAAAAAATGATGAAGGTCTGTGCTACCCACCAATAAAATTTTATCCTTGTCCTTCAGGGCATTATATAACGCGTCCGCTATTATCTTATCATTCTCCTCGGTCTGCTCACCTATCGCCACCATAACCAGTTTAAAATCCTTGAGCACCGATTGCAGGAACGGGATCTCAAGCTCTATAGAATTCTCGCCCTCAAACGCCGCGGGATAGCTTGTGATCTTTTTGTTATAGCTTGTCAATTTTTTTACGACATCCATGTCAGTACTTATTACCCCGAGAGGTGTTCCATAAGCCTCTCTGTCAAACACCGCCACACCGTCATAGTCAAGCTTGTGGCTGAAACCTATAACGACAACCGTGTCCACAGCCATTCCGGCTACCGCTTTATAAGAATATGCCGCGACAGGCCCCGAATATTGCAACCCGGCGTGCGGCGATATTATGGCGATGATCTTGCCGTCTATTTTCGGCGTCCCGGCCTGATCCAGATAATAATTAATTTGGTTACTCAACTCTTCTTTTGTCCCCGGATACCAGCTCCCGGCAAGGTCGGATTGTTTTACCTCGGCGCTTGCCGTAGCCACACAAAACGATAATAGAAATAAACTTAAGACTAAGCATTTTGCTATTTTCATATATTGCCTCCTGAAATTTTCGAAGAAAATTTCATCTCGAGAGTGCGACGCATAGGAGCACTCGAGAGATCTATAATTTCAGCATACTATATCACTTAATGATAGCAACAGTATTTGCGGCTTCACAACGTATTGCGTATTGCGTACTGGGTACAGCGTTTAGCGTCTAGCGATTAGCGTTTAGTAAAAAAAGAATCGGACCCTATTTATTTTCATTTGGTAAAAATTTTTCCCGCCTATGCCGAACTTTTAGCAACACATGTACGGGACCCCGCGCATAGATAGCTTAAAGTCAGGTTTAGGCGGGGCAATTCGCCGCTCATCCTGATTGCTATCATTTTTACTGGGTACACTGTCCCGATTGTCTCGGACAACGTCTATGAATTAGAGTTTTTTAAGCTCTCCGTTTCTATTAACGCAATATTATAAAATTAAGCGTTGCGCCGACAATAACGCTGATCGCTACCATAATAAAAGTAGATTTGACCAGGCCCTTCCATCCCAGCTCTTTCAATAAAACTACAAAAGTGGCAACGCACGGAAAAGATATCGCGAGCAGCGTCGCCCCGATAAATAATTGTTTGGCAGACAGCCCGAGCGGCATAAGCATGCCCACGGCAACATCCTTTCTTATGAATCCTATGATCAGAGCGACCACTGCTTCTTTAGGTAAACCGAATAAGCCATGGATAACGGGCGCTGATATAGACGTAACAAGATTAAACAATTTGAAATATATAAGAATATTAATGACTAAGACACCGATCATAACGACAGGCACTGCTTCGATCAGAAAACCTTTTACCCGAAAATATAATTTTTTCAAAAGCGTGGATAGCGGAGGAAACCTGTATGTGGGTATCTCCAGGAGGAATTCCGGGCTGTAGCCGGTGAGAAAACGGTTCATTATGAGCCCTAAGATCAAAACCAGGCAAAAGAGGACAAGATATACGCCTACGACATACAATCCACCGAATTGGCCAAGTAAACCAAAGATCATTGCCTGTAGCGGAATGCACGGAACGCCTATGGAGATCAGGGTTGAGGCGATAAATCTTTCGCGCTTGGATTCCAATGAGCGCGTGGCTAAGATACCGGGCACATTGCACCCAAAGCCCAAAAGCACAGGGATCACAGCGAACCCATGAAGCCCCAGGCGATGCAGAACATTATCCAATAATATCGCGAGCCTCGGTAAATATCCTATATCCTCAAGAAGGCTTAAGATAAGATAAAAAGAGATCACGTACGGCAAGACCATGCCGAATTCAATGTAAGGGGCTGTGGTCAGAACGCCCAACGACTGCTTAAAATCTATTTTACTATTGATCAAATCGCCTATCAAGAGGTGAAACCAGAACCCCTTCTCCTGCCAATGAAGGGTCAATTTTTCCAATATCGGTTGATAGAGATTAATAAATACAGGGTCTGTTATCTTATTAATAATAAACTCACCTATAAAGCGTACGGTCTTGAATGAAGCGTAAATAATCCCGGATGCTATCATAAATCCTGATAGCGGCCGGACAGAGGCGTCTTCCAACAGCTCCTTTAAAGTATGATGCCTATGTTCGAGGCGCTGGACCTGTTCAACGATCCTGCCGATCTCTGACCACCGCTCCTCTTGGGTAAGCTGGTTCCTTAAAGCGGGCGAAGCGTCCTTGATCTTCTCGATCAATGATTTTATTCCGAGACCGGTCACCGCACATGTCGGGACTACCTGAACGTTAAGAAGCTTTTCCAGTTTTTCCGTATCTATATGGACGCCTTTATGGCCCGCCTCATCGCACATATTCAGGCAGGCGACTATACGGAATCCTTTCTCGATCAACTGGAGGGTCAGAAGCAGGTTTCGCTCTAAGTTGGTCGCGTCAAGGATGTTAATGACTACGATCTCGTCCTTGGAATATTCTTTTAATAAAGATACCGCCACTTCTTCTGCGTGGGAGGTGGGTTCTAATGAATAGGTGCCGGGCAGGTCTACGATCTCGATCTTTTCATCTCCCACGTACACGTATCCTTTTAAGATCTCCACGGTAGTGCCGGGATAATTCGAGGAAATGACATGGACTCCTGTAAGGCGCGAAAAGACCACGCTCTTTCCGACGTTGGGATTACCTATAAGATAGATCTTTTTTATCATTCGACCTCTAGTATGATCTTTGTAGCTATGCCATGCCCTATAGCTAACATACTTCTGCCTGTCTTGATAACCACCGGGCCTCTTAAGCCGATATGGCTCAACTTGGTCATCTCTTTGCCTTTAAAAATACCCATATGCATGAGTTTATTCTGCAGGTTTGCCCCGCCCGAGATCTCGGCGACCTTTGCCTTGCGATTTGGTTTGATTTGGACTAAAGTTATTCTTCTCATTTTTGTTTATTGTCCTGATTTAAAATAGAACCGTCCCCTATTTTGCCTCTAAAACTATTCTCAAATTTAAAGCATTGGCTATTTTTTTAAGAGTCCGTAATAAGTGTTTTTGGGGACGTGTCACTTGGGGGGCACGTTGCCCCCTCTAACTCCTATCCCCTAATCCCTAAACCCTAATTTGAGCCGCGAATTCTGGTTGCTATCATAAATATAAACGAGCCGTTACTACTGCAAAACTATTCTGCTTCGCTCTTTTGGTCGCTAACTATGGTATGAGCTTCGCAGGAACATTCTTCTTAAAATTCCTTCATAGCCCTTACCATAGCTTAACTCTGAAGGGCGAAGAAGAATGGTGGAGCAGAGCGGGTTCGAACCGCCGGCCTCCTCGTTGCGAACGAGGCGCTCTCCCAGCTGAGCTACTGCCCCAACTTCAGTATAAAAATTTCTTGACTTTTTATCTCTTATACTATAGACTTATAGTAGGGCTTGTTGTCCGAAACGCCTACCGTTTATGGAAGGCTTATTTAGTAGGACAAAAAGCCCATTTTTTATTTTACTTGGTGAAATTCCAATCCCAATATCGAATTTTCTTACCAAATTCAACCTCAACTGCCTGTCTTATTGCTTGTTTTAATGGGTGTCTACTTTGCGTTACCTTATTGTTAATAGCACCTATTATTAAATCCGTTAGTTGCATAATATCATCGCTTTTGGAATCTATGGCTTGCAAATGCTTTATTACAGTTCTGGCCGGTTGAATATTATTATTTATACTATCTTTAACATAGATAATAAAGTTATCTTTAACAGCCCTTGCTTTCTTATCACTATATACAACAGCGTTTTCTTCGTTTTTTGTAAATATTCTAAGTGTTTCCTTTGTAAAAAAGTTATACGCTGTATACCTGGCTTTCTTTTTATGAGTCCCGAAATAGCTAAGATCAATTTTACTATTATCGAACACATATCCCCTAAACCATATGGGCTCTTTTAATGCTACACTCAAAACTTCACAGCAAGCTTTGCAAGCTTTGGGATTAGAAATATCGCTGAAATGCATTTCTTCTTTAAATCTATATTTTTGTCTTATCTCTGTTATTTTTTGATATAAACATTCTCTATCTTTAACAAACAAAAGGCCAACAATAAAAACTCCTGATGCGCCGACAACGCCGCTTTCATCGTGATAAATAAAACAACTTCGCTTTACAGGTTTCTTGCTAAACAATGACATTTCATCCTTTACCTAATCCTTATACCCTAACCCCTATCCCCTAACTACTTCTTCTCCCGTCCCACCGGTATTATATAAATCGGCTCATGGTCAGGCGGCAATTCTAAGAGCCTTGAAACTGACTCATCGCTATACGCGCCGACCGGAACAGAACTAAGGCCTAAACTTACAGCCTCTAAATGTATATTCTCCGCAGCATGGCCCACTTCCACGTCAACATAACGACCGCCTCGCAAGCCATACTTGGAAGTGACCCTTGAACGCACCGCGCATATGACTATGCTAATGGGCGCCTCGCTGATAAAATTCTGCCCCCACGTAGCGCCGGTCAAACCTCCTCTTAGATCCTCTGACTTTAGAAGTTCGAGCTTATGGCCTTGCGGAATATAATGATAAAACCCGTCTTTTTTAACGATATAAATTTCCAAAGGATAAAGCGCGCCTGCCGAAGGGATCGCGCGAAGCTTTTTAGCACTATCCGTAATACCCTGCCCTGCCCAAAGAAGCTGGCTTATCTCTTCCATGCTTAATTCATAAGAGGTAAATTTCCGTTTTGAACGCCGTTTTGCGATAGCTTCCTCTACGGACATTTCCCCTTTTAATTTCGGCTTTGGCAACTCGATGAAGTTTCCCATATTTTTTTCTTTTCCCTAACTACTAACTACTAACTACTAGCTACTAACTACTTTCTCAAAACCCCCTACGCAACCCCTCACTTCTCGCTATCTTTATCGCGTCAAAATATTCGTCCCGTGTTATTTCTCTGTCTATTTCAGGAAAATTAACCGCGTCAAAACACGGCCTGTACTGGTCCATTATATTAACATAAGTATCTTTTGATATTTCAGTAGATATGAAATGCATCCATTCTTTTGTGCCTGCCATTTCGTTCGGCAGAACTAAGTGCCGGACTAAAAGGCCTTTCACTGCAACGCCGTGTTCATTTACGACAAGATCACCGACCTGAGCGTGCATTTCCTTTAAGGCCTTCCTGGCCACTTCGGGATAATCCGGAGCGTTTGAATACCTTTTTGCCATAGCGCCGCTACTGTACTTTGCATCTGGCATATATATATCTATGATTCCACTTAAAAGTTTTAATGTATCAAGCTCCTCATATCCGCCGCAATTATAAACGAGCGGTCGAGAAAGCCCCTTTTCTTTAGCCAGCGCCACAGCCTCTATTATCTGAGGCGTAAAATGGGTCGGTGTCACAAAATTTATGTTATGGCATCCCATATTCTGCAATTCCATCATAATATCCGAAAACCTCTCTACCCCTATTCCATCGCCAACACCTAGATTGCTTATATCGTAATTCTGGCAATAAACACAATGCAGATTACAGCCGGTTAAAAATATCGTTCCTGAACCGCAAAGCCCCACTAATTCAGCCTCTTCGCCAAAATGAGGGCTATAGCTCGAGATCATTGGCTTTCGAGCCATCCCGCAAAAGCCTTTTTTGCCTTTCAATCTATTCACGCGGCATTTGCGCGGGCAAAGAGTGCACTCTTCAAGCAGGCTATACAGCGCCTCTATCCTTTTATTCAATTCTTTTTCTGCAAGGTCTTGAACAATAACCACTCTTTCTCCTTATCCTTCATTTTTATAAGCGCGTACCTGCCGGTGAGTTTCCTACCTTCCAATTCGATCACTATTCTGTCTTTCTCATCCTCTTCCATGGTATACACTCCGCTGTCCCAGATAAAAACCTTGCCTGCCCCGTAACTGCCTTCTTCTATTTCGCCCTCGAAGTCTATGTAATCCAGATCGTGATCCTCTACTTTTACTGCCAGCCTTTTTATCCCCGACTCAACAGGCATGCCTTTCGGCGCTACCCAGGAAGCCAGAACGCCGTTCATCTCCAGCCTAAAGTCATAATGAAGCCTCTTTGCGTGATGTTCCTGGACTACAAAACGGTTTTTTATCTCCTTTTTTATTTTCATATTCATATTTTATATTTTTATATTATATTGATTACAGTGATTTTTAAAGAGATTACAGTGATGACCTTATAAACGGCTATCTGTATAATCTTGTTTTCTATCTCTGCAATCATTTTTTTATCACTGTAATCATATAATAAATTTTTTATATATTCAAAGCCGCCATTATCGTATTATAATGGATCTCTACCGTATCTTCATATTTGTAGGCATACCCTCCCGCAAGGACTACAGCTATCGGTATGTTGTAGTTTTTGGCCAAACCAAAAACAAACTCATCCCTTTTGCGTAACCCTTCAATCGTGAGACACAACCCTCCTATCTGGTCGTCTTTGTACGGGTCCGCCCCGGCGACGTACATAATAAGATCCGGTTTAAAATCGCTCGCGATCTTCGGCAGCTCGTCCGACAAAAACCCAAAATATTCCTTATCCTTTGCGCCGTCAGCGAGGCCTATATCAAGGTTTGAAGGCGGTTTAAAAAAAGGGTAATTATTCTCCTGGTGTATTGAAAATGTAAAAACACTCTTATCGCCGCGGAATATTGCGGCCGTGCCATTGCCATGATGCAGGTCGCAATCTATGACTAATGCCTTATTTATCAATTTTTTTCTCATCGCCCTTTTTATAGCGATCGCAATATCGTTCAGAACGCAGAATCCTTCGCCGTGTTCCGGAAAGGCATGATGAAAACCTCCGCCCAAATGTATCCCGACGCCTTCTTTGATGGCTATCTCCGAAGCGAGAATTGTCCCTCCGCAGCAGAAAAGGGAACTCTTTAGAAGCTCTTTCGAGAACGGCAATTCAAGCTTCAGCACCTCTTCCCGCGTAAGTAAACTGTTTCTTAATTTCTCTAAATATTGGCTCGTATGCACCAGCAAGACATCCTCTTCATCGGCAATTTTGGGAGATACAAAATCCTCTTCCTTCAAAATGCCTTCTTTTATCAACCTGTCGTGAATAAGGCGGTATTTTTTGGTAGGAAATACATGGTCGCCTATATTCACATAATAATGTTGCGAATAAACAATTTCTCTTTTCGTCATTTAAGACTATGTGATCAACTCGGGGATCATAGTGTCTACGGATTCCTTGATCACATTCCAATCTTCCTGGCTATGGACAGCAAATTTTTGTTTTCGCGCCCATTTATCCCCTTTTTTCTGCCACAGGTAAAGGCATACCTGCTTCCGGCTCCATGAATCCACCAACACCACGGCGGACCACCAGCCAAACCGCTTGTTCACGGTTTTATACTCCAATACCTTCAAAGGGGCAATTATGGGGACAGCCTCTTCAATAATTTCTTTCTTTTCCGGCATTTTTGTCTCCTTTACGTTCTTAAAGATATATCGTAATTGTCGTAATCCGGACCTTCCCCCTCCAATATTACGTGCCCTTCCCTTGCCAGCCAGCCCACGCTCATCAGAATATTGTCGCGCGGCCTATCCAAATCTTTGGCGATTTTTCCAAGCTTAACCTTTCCGTGTTCATCCAAATAGTGCCAAATATCACCTGCCACAATACCTATATTAGTTATCATCTTCTATATCACCTCCTTCATCTTTTTCTATATAGCTATTACATCTTGGGCACTGCGAGATATCTTCATGCCTGCTGTCAACATAGGTGTGATCACAAATCGAGCAGTGCCATATATGCTTCTTTTCTGAAATATCTTTAATGTTCTTCCTCTGCTTGGGGCCGAAAAAAACCCATATAACTAAAATCGCAATAACAGAAAAAAATATATAAAGGGAGACAGCTGTTAAAATATCCAATTTTATCATTTTGCTAATCTGTCTTTAGCTCAAGCTTTATTCGCCGGGTCTCCGGTTTTTGCCCGCCCGTTTTCTCCATGGGGACAAAACGCCATTTCTTCAAATAATCCATTCCAATCATGTCGATTTCCGGATAGCCGCTCGATACGACCGGCTTAACCTTTTCTACGGTCCCGTCAGGCGATATTGTAAATTCCAATTCTATATTAAAATTTTTCCTATCTTGAGTAAGTCCTGCCACGCCTGAGGCCCCTGCAGGCACAGTAGGCGCGGCACTCGGCTTAGAAATGATCTCCCTTTCGCCGTGAGTTGTTTCGGTCTTTGCGTCTTTTAAAATAACCGGAATATTTTCTTTTGAAAAATCAGGCGCTACTATTTTGTTCCCGGCCGCAGTATCCCGTAAATGGGCATTATCAATATCCGGAATATTTTGTTCGGACCTTTTAATAGAGTGGACCTCGTCCGGGTATTTTGCTTTTACGTCAAATACATATTGCGGCACTATTACCTGCATACGCTCTGTCCCGTCTTGCTTTGGCAAAACTTCACGCATAAAATTAAATGTATTTTTTTCCAATATCGGCCCTAAAAAATAGACGCTTGAGTAGTTTGATGAAGAAATCCGGCCGTAAACCGGGGCGATGCTTATGCCTGACATGAGTATAATATGACAGAATAACGAAATCAAAAATGAGATACCAAACACTTTATTTTTAAACATTGTTATTTCATCTCGTGCATAGTAGCTATATTGACCTGGTTGACACCTTCTTCCCTGCAAAGGTCCCATATCTCTATGATCTTCCCTAGCGACGAGTCTCTATCGGCCTTTATGAGAACGGAGCTGCCCTCTTCTGCGGCAATAGTAATACGCTCCGCCAACTCGTCAGGAGTAACCGCCCGTTCGTTAAGGTACACAGTGTTATCTTTTGCAACTACCACTGTCATGCTCTTTTCCTGGACGACTTCGCTCGTGATCGCCTTGGGCAGATTTACCTTTATGGCCTGCGAGGCGATGTAGCTCGGAGTAAGAATAAAGAATATCAAAAGCAAAAATATGCAATTTATGAAAGGGACTGCGTCTATCCTCATATCAGGTTTAAATCGGCGTCTAAATTTCATCTATAACCCCTATTTGGTAATTGTTTCTCTTTGCGTAAATACATTTACTAGATCAATCGCGTTTTTCTCCATATCCGAGACGAAGCTGTCAACTCGGCTCGCGAGATAATTATACGCCACATAAGCCGGAACGGCTACGCAAAGGCCGGCAGCAGTAGCGAGCAATGCCTGCCATATCCCGCCTGCCAGGTCGCCCGGATTCACGGGTTGAAGCGCCTGGGATTTTTCCTGGATGACCTGAAATGTTCGCACCATACCTATGACTGTCCCGAGGAGCCCCAATAAGGGGGTGATATGGACTATCGTAGCTAATACGCTTAAGTTCTTTTCCAAAACAGGAACTTCGTGTATTGCCGTATCTTTAATTGTCTCGCGGAGCTCCGAGCGCGTCCTGTCGTGTTTTATTATTCCGGCCTTTAATATGCGCGCCATAGGGCTCTGGACCTTATCGCACATGTCGAGCGCTTCCATAATACGGTTCCTGCGCAAAACATTCAAAACCTCCACCATAAATTTATCCATAACTATTTTTGCCTTGTATAAATAATAAAATCTCTCTATAAAAATCGCGAAGGCCAGAATCGAACAGAAGATTATAGGATACATAAGCGCCCCACCTTTACCAATCCAGGTCCACATTGTTTTCATCCTCCTCTTATTCTACTTTTTCCTTGATCAATCCCAATCTTTCCCGGGCATATTCAGCCTCGGCTGTATCGTCCTCTGACAACTTAAGATATATGCTTTTTGCTTCCTTCAATTTCCCAAGCCTCTCGAAAAGTTGAGCGGCTTTCAATTGCGAACGCAAAGACCAGAATCGCCTCTCGGGATAATTATAGGAAACCTTTAAATATTCTTCTATTGCGCTGTCTAAGCTCCCCACCTCTTCTAGGCATTCGCCGACCTGGAATTGGATTTGCGCATTCATATCCGAAGACTCGCCGCTGATCGACTTCTTAAAATATTCGATCGCGTTCGCATAATCCCCTTTTTCTTTAAATATAGCGCCTATTTTACGGAAGGCTACTTGCTCGAAAGTAGTACCTTTATTCATTTCAGCAAGCTTTTTGAAACTCTCAAGCGCCTTATCGTAATTTTTGCCTTCAAAAAATATTTCGCTTATTTTCAGTATCGCTTCAGGAACGAATTCGCTATTCGGGAAAAGTTCCACGAGCTTATCCAGCGCGCCAAGGGCTTCGTCCATGTCTCCGCTTTCGTATAAACTCCAAGCTAATCCGTAATACGCGCCGGGGGCGACTTTGCTTTCAGGAAATTCAGCCAGCACCCTGCTGAAATAATTTTTAGCGTCTTTAAACTGGGCGTGATCGTAATAATATTCCCCTATCCAGCTTGTAACATGAGGCGACAGGTCAGACTTCGGATACTTTTTAAGAAAACCCTCGAATACCTTAACTGCTTGTTTTTCCTTACCCAATTGATAATAACTCCAGCCCAGATAATAGTTAGCTATCTTCGCTATCTCGCCATCTCTGCTTCGCTCGCTTAAGTGTTTGAATATCTTTAATGCGCCCCTGTATTCCGAGGTGTTGTAAAGAGAGTTCGCGATCTGCAATAGTGATTTTTCCTTTAATTCGGTTTTGGGGTACTTTTTTATAAGCACCCTGAACGCGCTTACCGCCTTTTTATATTCACCATTTTTAAAATAGATAGAGCCGATTTTGAATTGAGATTTATCACAATAATTACTACCGGGAAATTTCGCTATTATTGTCTGAAAGGCAAGCAAGGCCCCTTCGTATCGTTCTAAATCAAACATTATAGAGCCTAACTGATACTGGGCATAGTCTCCGTAGAAGCTGGCGGGATATTCTTTTAGCAACTTATCGTAATATTCGATGGCTTTCTCATGCTGGGACATTTCGTAGAATGTGTCCCCCAGCCTCAGGAGCGCGCTTTGCTTGATAAGAGCGTCCGAAGATTTCTGGACAGTCGTTTCAAATTCGCCTATCGCTTCTTTAAAATTTTTCATCTTCAAATGCGTCCAGCCTAACTCGTAATGGAGCTCATCCGCCATCTTCGGGGCAGGGTATTTAATGAGGTACTCTCCAAACACGTCGAGGGCTTCTTTATATTTTAAGAGGTTATTAAAAAGCCCGCCTTTCAGAAGATAAGCCTCTGCTATAAGCGCTTCATTGTGGCTTTCTTTTATAATTACGTCGCAATATTTCAGGCCTTCTTCATATCTGGCCAGTTTGTCGAAAATCTTTGCCATTCCTAACGCTATACTATACTTTATATCCGGCTCCTTGGACGCGTTAAATAGCGCAGAGAATATTTTTAGCGCCTCTTCATTCTTCCCTAACTTGAAAAATGACCAGCCTAACTTGTTCTTTGCGAAAAGAGACCAAGGCTCATCTTTCGAAAGGCTTATGGCCTTATTGTAATAATCGCACGCTGAGTCCAGATCATTGTTAGCGTATTTTACTTCACCCAGTAAATAATAAACCCTTCCTGTGTTTTGTGTAAGCGGATATTTCTCCAGATAAAGATGCAGCTTTTCCGAGGTGAGGTCGTATTTATCCATGTTAAAATAGGATTCGCCTATCTCATACAGCGCGTCAGCGCTTAACTGATGCTGCGGAAATTTATCTATCAAATCTTGAAAAGAAACTATCGCCTGTTCAAAATCTTTTAATTCGCAATAAGACCATCCTTTCGAATAGTACGCGAACGGCGCGTAGTCCGAGGATGGGTATTTATTTATAAACTCATCATAAGACTGCAGGGCTGACTTATAATCTTTTGCCTTAAAATAAGACTCGCCTTTCCAGTAAAGCGCATCTGCTTCAAGGCTGCTGGGGACCGGTTTGTTTATCAATAATCCCAATTCATAAATAGCACGGCTGAACTTCTCATCGTAATAAAAAGACTTGCCTAAAAGAAGGTGCGCCTCATCGCTATATTCGCTTGCGGGATATTTTTTTATAAAGGCTTCAAGTTTTTCTATGGTCAAATCATAGAGTTTGTCATTAAAGGCTTTCTGGGCAAATAAAAAATCTTCCTTATCATCGGCAGCCGACAGCAAATTCGCATTATTCAATAAAATCGGGAATAATACTAAGCCCGTGGCCAGAACTTTCAATATAACGCCGTTTTTAGTTATTATTTTTCTCATATGCCTCAACCAATAGATTAGAAATATTCTTTTTGCCGTTTAATACTTTTTTAAGATACTGCCCCGTGTATGACTTTTTGGTATCCGCGACCTTTTCTGGAGAGCCGGAGACTACGACTTGGCCCCCGCCGTCTCCTCCTTCGGGGCCTAAATCAATAATATAATCCGAGTTCTTGATCACGTCCAGGTTATGTTCTATTACTATGACCGTGTTGCCGGCGTCGGTGAGCCTGTGCAAAACGCTAAGTAATTTATCCACGTCCGCAAAATGGAGCCCTGTTGTTGGCTCGTCTAATATGTAAAGCGTCCTTCCGGTAGAGCGTTTAGAGAGCTCTGCGGAGAGTTTGATTCTCTGCGCCTCGCCCCCGGAAAGAGTAGTAGCCGATTGGCCCAATTTTATATAACCAAGCCCGACATCGTGAAGCGTCTCGAGCTTCGAATTTATAGCAGGGATATTAGCAAAAATATCCATCGCCTTATCAACGCTCATTCCCAGGACATCGTTTATAGAGAAACCTTTATATTTTATTTCCAGCGTTTGCTCGTTAAACCTTTTGCCCTTGCAGATCTCGCATGTAACATACACGTCCGGCAAAAAATGCATTTCTATTTTCTTTATCCCGTCTCCGCCGCACGTCTCGCATCTGCCGCCTTTGACATTGAAGCTGAACCTGCCCGGTTTGTAACCTCGCACGCGCGAGTCCGGGACCTTGCTGAATAAGTCCCTTATAATTGTAAATACGCCCGTGTAAGTGGCAGAATTGCTGCGGGGAGTCCTGCCTATAGGCGACTGGTCTATAACTATCACTTTATCTATGAATTCCATTCCTGTAATCTTATCGTACGCGCCGGGTTTTTCTTTTGAGCGATAGAGCCTTTTGGCAAGGGCCCTGTATAATATGTCGTCCACGAGAGTGCTTTTTCCCGAACCAGAAACCCCTGTGATGCAATTAAAAACTCCAAGCGGTATAGTTACGTCTATATTTTTTAAATTATGCTCTTTTGCGCCCTTTATAACCAAGGATTTATCTTTGTTTATTTTTCTTCGAGCCCCGGGGATGGGAATCTGAAGTTCGCCCCTTAGATACTTACCTGTCAGGGAGTCGCTGCTTTTAATTATATCCTTTAACGGCCCGCCGGCGATAATCCTTCCGCCGTTTTCTCCTGCGCCGGGACCCAAGTCTAGAATATAGTCGGCCTTTCGAATAGTAGCCTCATCGTGCTCTACTACGATTAAAGTATTCCCAAGGTCACGCAAGGCCAAGAGCGTGTCCAGGAGCTTAGAGTTATCTTTTTGGTGCAAGCCGATACTAGGCTCGTCTAAGATATATAACACCCCTACAAGGCCCGAACCTATTTGAGTAGCGAGCCTTATTCTCTGAGCCTCGCCTCCTGAAAGCGTAGAGCTGCGCCTGTCCAAGGTTAGATAGTCCAACCCGACATTTGTCATGAATCGAAGCCTTGATTTTATCTCCTTAAAAGCCTGATAGCCTATCAATTTTTCTTTATCCGTAAGCTCCATGCCGTCAAAGAACGCCTTTAGTTCTTTTATGGCCGTCGTAGTGATATCTATTATGTTCTTTCCTTTTATAGTAACGGCCAAGCTTTCTTTTTTTAACCGTTTACCGTTGCATACGGGGCAAGGAAGAACGCTCATGAATTTATTTATTTCCTCTTTTATGTAATCGGATTCAGTTTCTCTGAATCGGCGCTCCAGGTTAGGCGCAACGCCCTCGAACGCGCCGTAGTTGTCGTATTCTTCGCCGTATAAGATTATCTTTTTGATCTCTGGCGAGAGTTTTTTAAAAGGTGTATCCACGTCAAAGTTATGCTTGTGGGCCAGCGAGCGCATTAACCTTCTGTAATATAGAAATAATCCTTTCCCGCCCCTGCGCCAGCCTTCTATCGCGTCAATCACAGGCTTATTCTTATCCGGGATCACCAAGTCAGAGTCTATCTCCATCTTTGTCCCCAGACCGTCGCATCCCGGGCACGCGCCGTACGGGCTATTGAACGAAAACATTCTCGGCGCCAGTTCCTCAAAACTTATTCCGCAATCCGGGCATGCGTATTGTTCGCTGTAAACGAGGTCCTCTCCTGATCTTGTTTCATCTATATTTATTATGACAGTGCCTTCCCCGGCCTTCAACGCCGTTTCTACCGAGTCGCCGATTCTTTTTTTCGATACGGACGAGAGCTCGAACCTGTCAACTACGATCTCGATATTGTGTTTCTTATTTTTATCCAAGGCTATCGGCTTCTCGATCTCATATATCTTGCCGTCGACCCTGGCCCTTATGAAACCTTCTTTCTGCACTTGCCTGAAGAGCTCGCGGTATTCTCCCTTTCTTCCGCGCACAACAGGCGCTAAAATTATAATCTTTGATTCTTTCGGCAGTTCAAGGATCTGTCTTATTATTTCCTGGGAACTTTGTTGTTTTATCTCTTTACCGCATTGAGGGCAATGCGCAACGCCTATCCTGGCAAAAAGCAGCCTTAAGTAGTCATAAATTTCTGTCTGGGTCCCGACCGTCGAGCGCGGATTACCTCCGGCTGTACGCTGTTCTATGCTTATGGCCGGGGACAACCCTTCGATATATTCGACATCCGGCTTTTGAAGCTGCTCTAAAAATTGGCGCGCGTAACTTGAGAGGCTTTCTACATACCTGCGCTGGCCTTCCGCGTATATAGTGTCAAATGCCAGGGAAGATTTTCCCGATCCCGATAATCCTGTAATTACTACGAGCTTATCGCGCGGGATCTTGACATCTATATTTTTAAGATTGTGCTCCTTGGCACCTTTTATAAAAATATACTCATTTTCCATGCTTAAATATCCCTCGCCCTTATAGGGCTATTAGCGTATATTATATAATATTAGGAGCTATGAAGCAATAAAGAAAATTTCGCTATTACCCTATACTATATATAGTAGCAATAGGGGCTCGCGGCTTAAGTAAATTTTTCCCGTGGTTTTGAACTTACTCCTCGCGCCTACTAAGCTATTCATTCTGTACACCCCTCCCGGCACTCGCCGTAAGTTCGAAAACCACATTTGGGAAAAATTATTCCCGCCTAAACCTGACTTTAAGCATACATGTGCGGGATCCCGCACATAGAGAGCAAAAAGTGGGGCATAGGCGGGACAATTTCACTACTCATCCCTGTCGCTACCATATGCAGTGAGACATTCCAGCTATTTTAACTTGGAGCAGCTACCGGCAGGTGCTCTTGAAACTGCTTCTGTTTTTGCCTACTATGAGTGGAGTCTCAAAATTTCTCCCGCTTATGCCTGACTTTACGCAACACATGGCGGGATCCCGTACATGCATGCCTAAATATTAGTTTAGACGGGAAACTTTTTACAAGGAAGAAATCGGTTTCCCTGTCCCGAGCGAAGTCGAGGGATAAAAGGATGGGCATTGTCCGAACCCGCCGTTGCATCAGTGACGGGTGAGTTATGCCCATCCCCGATTTATGACCAGTCAAAAAGCGTTAAGAAATTTTGACGGAACGAAAGGGCAGGCAAAAACAGGACAGGGAACTGCGAATCCCTGGTGCTACCATTATATTCAGGAAAGGTACAAAATGGTGTGGCTTAATATCTGGCTGGTCTCGATCAAGCTCTTCACAATTACATATTCATTATCGCTGTGCCATTTCTCTCCGCCCTTAGCGGAATATCCAAGACAGGGAACTCCTTTAACAATAAGAAATCTCAAGTCGGTAGCGCCCGACAATATAGCCTCTTTTACCCTCTTATTTTTTACCTTAATAGCCGCTCGCTTAAAGGCTTGGAAAAGCGCGTTGTCCGTACCGGAGGTAACCGCGTTATTGCCTGACCTGAGTTTTACATTAACCCGCAGATCCTTATCTTTCTTTTTTAGATCACTAATGACATTTTTGATCTCTTTTATCGCCTCACCCATAGTTTCTTCGGGAAGCAATCTTCTGTCAATGCTAAATACGCTCAAATCTGGAACGGTATTAACCTTGAGCCCGCCCTTTAGCTCGCCGCCCATGACAAGCGTCGCGGCCTTGTCCAGTTTATTCCTGGTTACGAACTTTGTTTTTTTCTTCTCTATTCTTTTTTTCAGATCAAAAAGCGCCGAAGCGACTTTTACCATTTTTTCAAAAGAATTAATTCCTCTGTAAGGGCTCGAGGCATGCGCAGATTTCCCGAAGACTTCAATATCGAACCAGGCCACTCCTTTATTCCCGCAGGCAACCCATTCTCCGGAATACCCCTCGCTTATAGCGTAGTCGGCTTTTATCAGCCCTTTCTTCACGAGCCACCCGAATCCTGTCGCGCCTCCTGTCTCTTCGTCAGGACAAAAGGACAGCTGTACATTCACCCTTGGCGCCAGGTTATTGACTTTAAGCGCCTTTATAGCGAATATGACACTTGCGATATTCCCTTTCATATCCTCTGCGCCCCTGCCGTAGATTCTCCCCTTATTTACCACAGGCCTAAAAGGTGGGGTCTTCCAATTACCTGTTGCCGGGACCACATCGTAATGGCAAGTTATGTGAAGCGTTTTTTTTGAATTTGTATTCCAATCTGCTATAAGATTTATACGCTCTGCGCCTTCGGTTATTCCCTTCTCTCTTAAATAACTCGTCGGAACAGCATATCTTTTTGTCCTAAGGCCTGCGGCTTTGCACTCCCTCTCGACAAGCCTAACCAGCTTATCGTAATTCTTCCCGGGCGGGTTTACAGTGGAAATACCTATCAGGTCTTTTGTAAATTCTATTATATTATTCCGGTTACTATTTAAATAATCTATTATTTTTTTCATCTTCTCTTTTTCAAAGGGAGGGGCCAGATATTCTTTTTTTCCAAAAAAAATACCCGACCCTATTAAAGTTTATCGTTATCTAAACGATTATCTCTTTTTCTTCCTCTTTCCGCCGCGAGCCATCTTCGCCATAGATACGTCACCCTGCTTATCGATGAAATAGAGATAACCTTTCTGCCTCTTAATACCGCATTTCACGACCTTCTGAGGCTTGCCTCCCTTTTGTTTGCCGCGAGCCATCTTCGCCATAGAAACGTCGCCGTTCTTATCGACATAATACAGATAGCCCTTCTGTCTCTTGATCTTGCATTTTACTACTTTCGTTGCCATATTCTCACCTCCTTCCATTTATAAATTATTCTCCTACAAAAACTATTTTAAGAATGATTACAGTGATTTTTTAAAATGATTACAGCGATGAGCTTATAAACGGCCATCTCTGTAATCATTTGTTTATCGCTGTAATCATTTTTCTGTCAATTTATGTGCCTATCCTTACTGTTTCAAAAATACCTTTAAGCGTCGCAATGGCGGATAAGGCAGCCAGTGCGCTCGTTTTTGGGTTTTCTTTGGACGGCACGTTCTCGCATTTGGTATAAATCCTACCAAAGTCGCCTACTAGTTCGATCTCGTGGGTATTTCTTTTGTATTCCGGAGACGTGACTATATTCACCATTGTTTCTTTCTCGCCTACGCCTGCGAAGCTTAAAACTGCGGAAACATTTATATTTTGCGGAAAGGCCCTCACAGCTTCGGCTGCGGTGCCTTTAAAAATAAGCGTCTCTTTATTTATCGCTTTTAGATCTATGCCTTTTTCTTTGATGTAAGGGGCGTCTTTCAGTCCTAAGGGAGGTTTACGTGTAGTTATAACCACAGAGTCGATATGCCCTATTTTAGCGGCCTTGACCCCGTCCAGCCCGCATATAGCGCCGCTAGGCAGATATATCCTTGATCCTTTTTTGTTAGCCTTATCAAAAAGATGCGGTTTGCCTACCAATCCGCCTACGCTCATAACCATTACATCCTTTCCGGACGATATGGCCTTCTCTACCACTTCTGACGAGATCTTTGCCGACGCCGCTTCTACTACGAGGTCGCTTCTCTCTATTAATTTATCAAGTGACGTCGCTACGATATCGAGTTCTAACCTGTCGGCCAAAGCCACAGCCTTATTTTTATCGATATCATACAAGGCAATAAGCTCGACGTTACTTTGTAGATCTTTTTTACACGCCTCTGCCAATATGGAACCTATAGTTCCACACCCGACAAGGCCGATCTTACATTTCTTTTTAGACTCCGGAGATAGTCGCACCGCTTCTCTCCCCCGTAATTTTTAGCATTTTTTCCAGGCTCACCCTTGCTCGCTCGGCTATTTTTTTCGGGACTTTCACCTCATGAACCATAAGCTCGAGGGAGCGGGTTACCCAACCAAGGGTCGTCAATTTCATATTCGGACAGACAAGGTGTTCACTCGGTAAATAAAATATCTTATCCGGATTCTCTTTCCTAAGTTTATAAAGCATACCTGATTCCGTTCCGATTATGAATTCCTTTGCCTTAGACGACTTTACGTATTTAAACATGCTGGCTGTGCTGCATATGTGGTCGGCGATGTCCTGTATTTCGGAGCTGCACTCGGGGTGCGCTATTACTTCTGCCTTCGGATGGATCTTCTTCGCCTTGGTGATATCTTCACCTTTTAGGACTATGTGCGTGGGGCAGAATCCCTCCCAGGCTATAATTTCTTTCTCTGGGACTTGTGACTGAACGAAGCGGGCTAAATTCTTATCAGGCACAAATATAATCCTTTTATTCGGCAATGATCTCACCACCGCGACAGCGTTACTGGAAGTGCAGCCTATATCGCTTTCGGCCTTTACCTCTGCGTTTGAATTGACATAGCACACCACCGCTGCGTCAGGAAATTCTTTACGTTTTGCCCTTAACTCCTCAACCCCGACCATGTCTGCTAGCGGGCAACCTGCTTCCTTAACCGGAAGTAGCACTTTCTTTTTCGGATTCAATATCGAAGCGCTTTCTGCCATAAAATGCACACCGCAGAAAACTATAACATCTACATTTGTTTTAACCGCTGCCTCGGACAGGGCCAAAGAGTCGCCGCTTATATCGGCTATGTTCTGGATTTCGTCGCGCTGGTAATTATGGACCATTATAATAGCGTTTCTTTTTTTCTTGAGCCTCACTATTTCTTTCGTAAGGCTTTCTATATATTTTTTATCTTCTTTTTTCATGCTATCCATATGATGTGTCATATTTATCTCAACTTTTCTTAAAAGGCTTAGACGCCGACTAGCATATTATCTATAAGCCTGGTGTTGCCTATTTTCACTGCCAGCACGATAATGGCCTTTGACTTGATAGTTTCTATATCTTTCAAATTGCCGGCATCAACCATTGATACGTAATCTATTCGAGCGGTTTTTTTTGCGTTTATCATTTTACGCATTGCAGTTATTATCCTGGCTGAATTTTTCTCGCCTCTCTTAATAAGCGCCTTAGCGTTATTCAGTGCGTAATAAAGCACTAGGGCATCTTTCCGCTCGCTTTTACTTAAATACACATTTCTGGAGCTCATCGCCAGGCCGTCCTTCTCTCTTACGGTCGGCAACGCTTCTATTTTCACTTTCATATTCAGGTCTTTTACCATCTGCTTTATAACGATTGCCTGCTGGGCGTCTTTCTGGCCGAAATAAGCTACATCCGGTTGAACAATATTAAAAAGTTTTGCGACTACGGTCGCCACTCCTTTAAAATGGCCGGGGCGCGACGCGCCGCATAAACCTTCGGTCAATTCTTCGACATTTACATAAGTGCAGTAACCGGCAGGATACATATTTTTTACTGCCGGATAAAAAATAACATCCACGCCAAAGGCCGCCGCAAGCCATTTATCTTTTTTAAAATCGCGCGGATAATTTTTGAAATCTTCCTTAGGCCCGAATTGCGTGGGATTCACGAAGATGCTGACCACAACAATATCGTTTTTGGATTTCGCCTGTTTTATAAGGCTTAAATGGCCTTTGTGAAGATAGCCCATTGTCGGGACAAAACCTATTTTTCTGCCTTTCCTCCGAAGCTTTAATGAAAAATCTGCCATTTTCGATAATTGCTTTATGACCTGCATGCTTTATTTTCTTTTTTTACCTTTTTATAAATGCTTTTCACGCTTTCACCGAGCATAGGATGAATAAAGCCCGGAGCGACTTCACAAAATCCTTTAAGCACAAAATCTCTTTCCGTGAATCGAGGGTGCGGGATACATAGATCCGACGTTTTCACCTTTTTATTGCCATACGCAAGTATATCCAGGTCTATCGTCCTCGGGCCGTTCTTAATTGTCCTTTTTCTCTTGAGGCTCTGTTCTATGCCTTGCAGCCTTTTTAAAAGAACATCGGGCTTAAGCGAGGTTTTTATTTTAACTACACCATTCAGGAATTTACACTGCCCCGCAGGTCCTCCGACCGGATCCGTTTCATATATAGACGACGTTTTTTCGACTACCATATCGCCGGAATGCTTTAGTAAATCTACGGCCTTTCTGACATATAATCGCCTATTCCCCAAATTAGACCCTAAGCCGATATAAGCGTTTATCATTAAATTACTTTTTTGATCCTCTCGATGGCTTCCGCAAGCCTATCTTTCCCCACGGTCAAGGCTATTCTTATATAACCTTCCCCGTAAGTCCCGAAACCGACACCCGGGGTGATGACAACATCGGCCTTTTCTAAGATATGTTTTGCCAAAGACGTTGAATCATAGCCTTTTAAAGTATGCGCCCAAACATAGAACGTAGCTTTTGGTTTTTGTATCTTCCACCCTAATCTCGCCAAACCGTTGATGACCGTATCGCGCCTTTCCTGATACATGCTGCCGAATTGGATCGCGTTCTTGATCCCGCTTTTTAACGCGGCAATACCGGCTATCTGGATAGCGGTGAATACCCCGGAATCGATGTTTGACTTGACCTGCGCCAGGCCGGAGATCACATCTTTATTGCCGCATACAAATCCGATCCTCCAGCCTGTCATGTTGTATGTCTTGGAAAAGGAATGGAACTCGACACCTATTTCTTTTGAGCCTTCAATTTCAAGGAAACTCGGGGCTTTATATCCGTCAAAATTTATTTCGGAATACGCCGCGTCATGACATACGATTATATTAAATTTTTTTGCGAAAGCGATGAGATCTTTAAAAAACTCTTTTGACGCAATGGCGCCCGTTGGGTTATTAGGGTAATTCGCAAATATGATCTTTGCCCTCTTCGCAGCATCGGGTTTTATTTTTTTCAAGTCCGGTAAAAATGCGTTATCTTCCAGAAGCGGCATGTATATCGGCTCGCCGCCAGCGAAGATCGTACCCGACCTATACGGCGGATAGCAAGGATCGGGAATTAAAACACGATCTCCTGGATTTACAAAAGCGAGCGGTATGTGCGCTATCCCCTCTTTTGAGCCTATCAAAGGCAATATCTCGGTTTCTGGGTCAAGCGTTACATTGAACCTCGTTTTATACCACTCGGCAATGGCCTTTCGTAATTCTAAAAGTCCGGCGTCTAAGGCATAACGGTGCGTTGACTCATCAAGGCTCGCTTTATGAAGTTCGTCGATTATGAATTTCGGCGTAGGTATATCAGGATCCCCCACACCTAGATCAATGATATCCCGCCCCTGGCTTCGGGCTTTCTTTTTCGCCCTGTCTATCTCTACGAATAAATAAGGCGTAAGTTTTTTTAATCTGTCCGATCTCTCTATATTCATTTTTTATTTAATACCTCGTCAGCCCAAGAACATCCTGCATGTTAAATTGGCCTTTTCCCTTTTTCGCTATGAATTTCGCGGCCACAAGCGCTCCACTGGCAAATACATCGCGGGATTTTGCATGATGGGTCAGGCTTATCGTTTCAAATTTTGCATCAAATACAACAGTGTGGTCGCCTATTATTTCCCCTTCCCTTATGGACTCAATCGGTATGTCGCACTTGCCTTTTACGTCTTTTATTATCTGGGCTAATTTTTTAGCCGTTCCGCTCGGAGCGTCCTTTTTATGTTTATGGTGCGCTTCGGTCATGCTTATTTTTGGATCCTCTAAGACCTCTGATGCCTCTTTTACCAATTGGAACAAAAGGTTTACCCCGACGGACATATTAGGAGAAAATACAACGGGGATCTTTTTTGAGGCCAGGGCTATCGTTTTCATCCCGACATCATCGATACCCGTAGTTCCTATTACGATAGCCTTTTTATTTTTTAAAACAATATCCAGGTGCTCGAGGGTCGCCTCGGGAGAAGTGAATTCGATCAGCACATTCCCTTTTCTTATTGCCGCTTCCATATCCGATGAAACCTTAATATCGGGTTTTTTGGCGCCTAAGACCTCGCTTAGTTTTTTGCCTATATTGGGATTGCCTTCTTTTTCTATCGCGCCGACTATTTCGAACTCGCTATCCTCTGAGGCCAGACCTAATATTTTAAGGCCCATCTTGCCGCAACAGCCGCTTATTACAAGTTTAATCATGCATTCACCTTAAAACCGTATTCCTTTAGTACTTTTTTGAGCTTTTCTGTGGTCTCGTCGACCGGAGGGCATAGTGGAAGCCTCCACTCCGGGGTCAATAACCCTATCAATCCCATGGATGCCTTTACAGGGATCGGGTTTGTCTCTATAAAAAGCGCTTTGAAAACAGGCATCATTTTGTAGTGCAGTTTCATGGCTTTATCCAGTTTGCCCTCGAGGAAATAATTAACCATATCCGCCACTTCTTTAGGTATAAGATTTGCCGCTACGGACACGACCCCTTTGGCTCCTATCGCCATCATGGGAAGCGTGAGGCTGTCGTCACCGCTTAAGACCGTAATATCGCAAAGCGACAGTATCTGGCTCACCTGGTCAAGCGACCCACTCGCCTCTTTTATGGCCATGATATTATCTATTTTTGAGAGTCTCGCCACGGTCTGCGGAAGCATAGAGATGCCGGTTCTCGAAGGAACATTATAAAGCACTATCGGTATGTCGACTGCTTTCGCAATTTTTTCATAATGCCTGTACTGGCCTTCGGGCGTCGGTTTATTATAATACGGCGTTATCATAAGGGCACCGTCGCAATGGGCTTTTTTGGCATGTTTTGTAAGCTCCAGCGCTTCTTCCGTATTGTTGGAACCTGTGCCGGCAACAACCTGTATTCTTTTATTAACGATCTCAACCGTGAGGTCCATCAAATGCTTCTGCTCTTCGTGAGAAAGGGTTGCCGCCTCACCGGTGCATCCGGCAGGGACTATGCCGTTCGTCCCGCTCTTGATCTGGAATTCTATTAACTCTTCGAATTTTTTCTCGTCGATTTTTCCGTTTCTAAATGGTGTTACTATAGCTACATATGAACCTTTGAACATAAGATCCTCCACTTTAAAATATTTGTTATAAATTCGAATATCGAAATGCGAAACAATGTTCAAATTTTCAAAATTCGAATTCCAAAAACAACTGTTTTATCCATTTGAGCATTCTAATTTAGTATTTGTTTCGAATTTCGTGCTTCGGATTTCGTATTTAATAATCAATCTTACCCTCATAGACTTTTTTTGCTTCGCCTTCTAAACAAACATTTTTTACCGATTTTTTTTCTTTATCAAAATATATCTTAAGGACCTCGCCACTTTTCGTGCGAACGCTGACCGGAGATATGGCGCTTTTTAATAAAGACGCCATAATAGCCGAGGCGCAAGCACCTGTGCCGCAGGCAAGGGTCTCATCCTCCACCCCTCTTTCATATGTCCTGATATAAAGAGACCTCTTATTAATAAACTTTACGAAATCAGCGTTGGCACCTTTCGGCCGGAATGCTTTATGATAACGGATCTCCCTCCCCATTCCTTTTACGTCAAAATTATCAATATTATCGACAAACATAATGACGTGCGGAACTCCAGTATTTATATGATGAACGTGATATTTTTTGCCTTTCAAGGTGATGCTCAAATTTATTTTCAGATCTTTTGGGTCGGTCATTCTCACTTTCGCTATATTCTTCCCTTTAAGCTCCGCCCGCAGGATACCGGCGCCGGTCTCAATTTTTATAATACGTTTACCGCAATATAACGCGACGCACCTCGAGCCGTTACCGCACATGGTTACCTCACTTCCGTCGGGGTTTATAATGCGCATCTTCACGTCCGCTTTATTGGAATCTTCCAAGACCAAAAGCCCGTCGGCGCTGACACCCAGTTTTTGGCGGCAGACCTTCTTCGCGAAATCTGGCCACTTGACCACTTGGCCACTTGACCACTTGGCCACTTTATTTTTTCTGCTATCTACAAGTACAAAATCATTCCCGCTTGCGACTAGTTTTGTAAATTTTATCTCTTTCATCTTAAAACAGAAGGTATTATCTCTTTTTTCACAAGGTCACTGTAGTTTTCGGCCTGCCTTATCTTGTGAAGCTTGCCTTTAATGATCATAAATTCTGCGACTCTCGGCCTTGCGTTATAGTTACTGGACATACTAAACCCGTATGCCCCGGCACCCATGATCGCAAGAAAGTCACCCTGAGCGGGCTCGTTCAGTTTTCTATTTTTTCCGAAGAAATCCCCGCTTTCGCATATCGGACCGACGATATCATAGGTTTTAGGTTTCAGGTTATAGGTTATAGGTTTAGTGACCGACAATATCTCATGATAAGCCCCGTATATACTGGGCCTGATCAGATCATTCATTCCTGCGTCGACAATGACAAAATCTTTATTTGCGCCTTTTTTGGTATATAGGACTTTAGTTACCAGGATACCGCTGTTCCCTACTATAAACCTGCCTGGTTCCAAAATAAGCCTGAATTTTCGTTCACCGATGAGCGGAAGGACTGCCCTGGCGAATTCCTCGGCTGTTTGCGGTTTTTCATCCGCATAGATGATCCCCAGCCCACCGCCTATGTTCAGCCATTTTATATTCAGGGCGTTGGTATCGATAAAATTCAATATCCTTTTGATAGCCGCTACAAATGGTTTTGATTCTGTAATCTGCGAACCGATATGAACGTGCAAACCGTTTATCAAAACATTACCGTATTTATTCTGCCTTTGAAAAATAATCCTGGCATCGTCAAAACTTATACCGAATTTAGTTGTTTTTGTGCCTGTTGTTATATAATCGTGTGTTTTTGGTTTTATATCCGGGTTTATCCTCAGCGCGATATTCACAACTCGGCCTTTTCGCGAAGCTACCCTATTTATAAGTTTGAGTTCACTCTCTGATTCAACATTAAAAAAGAGAATATTTGCCTTTATGGCTTCGACTATTTCTTCTTCTTTTTTCCCTACGCCAGCGTATACTATTTTTTGCGGCTCAACACCCGCTTTTCGCGCTTTATAAAGCTCCCCGCCCGAAACAATATCCAATCCTGCGCCTTCTTTTACAAGGGCTTTTAAGATCGCGAGATTAGAGTTGGCTTTCATCGAGAAACATATCAGCGGTTCGGCGCTTTTAAAAGCGTCTTTGAGCTTTCTATAGTGGTCTATAAGGGTTTTATAGCTATATAAATAGAAAGGTGTTTTAACCTCATCCGCTACATCTCTTACTCTTACGTTTTCGCAATATAATTCATTTCCTTTATATCGAAACTCGTGCATTGTGTGTTTCTTTCATGTTACAGGTTTTAGGTTCTAGGTTTTAGGTTTTTTCTTTTAACCGAAATCCTCGATTTAACAGAAACTAAAGGATCCATAAGCTTTATTATTTCAGAATGTTTCAGCTTATCGGAAAATTGTTTCAGTTCGAGATCGTTCATCTCTTTTATTTTTTTATTTTTGTTTAGAGAATATCTTACTAATTTCCCCACACTATCGTGGGCATTTTTAAACGGCTCACCTTTCCCAATAAGATAATAAACCAAATCTGTGGCATATAAAGTCTCGTCGTTTTCTATAGCTTTGGCTATAGTTTTTTTATTCCATTTTAAAGTCGCTATAAGCTTCTCTAAAACTTTTAATTCTTTCTCAATTATCTCGAAAGAACTGAAAAGTGGGGGCTTGTCCAGCTGCATATCTCTATTGTAGGTAAGAGGCAAGCCTTTCATAGTAGTTAATACGCTTACCAGGTTCCCGTATAATACACCCGAATAGCCTCTGATTAGCTCGAGAACATCTGGGTTCTTTTTTTGCGGCATCAAAGAACTCCCTGTTGCAAACGCATCATCTATCTCCACAAAACCAAATTCCTTTGTAGACCATATTATTAGATCCTCTGAGAGCCTAGATAAGTGCATACCCATAATCGAAAGAGCAGATAATATCTCAATAACAAAATCCCTATCACTGACTGTATCTAATGAATTTTCAACTGCTTCAAACTGAATTTCTTTAAAGTCTAGTTCCTTTATTACTTCCTTAATTGCTTCATTATAGAATTTTGAACTAATTGGTGCTCCAGCAAGAGCTCCAGCACCTAAAGTAAACTTTATGTTATCACTCAGAGTATAGAGTCTCTTATAATCTCTGTTTAACATATTACAATAACTTCTTAAATAATCGGACAGATAAACAAGCTGAGCATGTTGCAAATGCGTGTACCCTGGAATAGTTATATCTATATTCTCCTTAGCCATTTCTAATAGTGTCTTCTGAAGGTTGAGACATAATTCTCTAATATCTAGCAATTTATCCTTACTAAACATTTTCAGATCAAAAACCACCTGGTCATTTCTGGATCTGGCTGTATGTAATTTTAGCACCAAGCTTTTTACTTCTTTCTCCAAAACATTTTGAATATTGGTATGTATATCTTCACAGGCATTATCATATTTAAAAGTTCCAGATTTGATTTTGTCCAGTATATTAGAAAACGCTTTGTGGAGTTTGTTATATTCTGTGATTGATAAAAAATCTGCCTTCTTCAATATTTTTATATGCATTAGAGAACCATACACATCATATTCGGCAAGTTTGTAGTCATAGTGTATCGACTTAGTGAACTCCTCCACTAAAGGATCGGTCTTTTTACCGAATCTTCCGCCCCATAATTTTTTCGCCATATACCCCCCCTAATCCCTATCTACTAATCCCTAACTACTTTTTATACGGCAATCCCCAGATCTGTATAAAACCCTTAGCCAGGGACTGGTTAAATTTGTCACCCTTGCCGTACGTTGCCAACTCGTATTTATATAAAGAGTGCGCCGATTTTCTTCCGACAATCGCGCAATTTCCCTTATTAAGTTTTACTTTAACGCTACCCGTGACATTCTTTTGCGTTTCGTCAATAAATTTATCCAAAGCCTTTCTTAACGGCGTATACCATAAGCCATAATAGATCAGCTCAGAGTATTTTAAAGATATTGACTCCTTGAAATGCGCCAATTCTCTGTCGAGGACTAAGCTTTCCAGGGCCTTGTGCGCTTCATGCAATATGTAGGCTGCGGGCGCTTCGTATATTTCTCTCGATTTTATGCCTACCAGCCTATTCTCTATCATATCGCTTCTGCCTATCCCATTTGCGCCGCCTATCTGATTGAGCTTGGCCAATAAAGCTATCCCTCGAAGCTCTTTTCCGTTCAACTTCTTTGGTATGCCCTTTTCAAAATATATCTCTAGATATACGGGCTTTGCCGGCGCTTGAGACGGATCCTTCGTCATTTGATAAACATCTCCAGGAGGCTCAAGATATGGGTCCTCCAATTTACCGCTTTCTATGCTTATGCCCCACAGATTTTTATCTATACTATAAGGGCTTTTCTTTGTAACCTCTATAGGTATTTTATGCTGTTTAGCGTATCTAATTTCAGCTTCTCTGGTCGGCAATTCCCATTCTCTTACGGGTGCAATTATTTTTAACTTTGAATCCAGGGATCCTATTGTGACTTCAAATCTAACCTGGTCGTTCCCTTTACCTGTGCATCCGTGGGCTACATACTCGGCCTTCTCTTTTTCGGCTACCTCAACAAGGCCTTTCGCTAAAAGAGGTCTGGAAAGGGCTGTCGCCAGAAAATACTTGGATTCATACACCGCGCCTGCCTTGAGGCTAGGGAATATGAAGTCTTTCACAAACTCATCCTTCAGGTCTTCGATTATTACCTTGGAGGCTCCGGCAATCATCCCTCTTTTTTTAGAAGAAGAAAAATCTTCGCCCTGGCCCACGTCGCCCATATAGGCTATAACGTCGTAGCCTTTATCCTTTAGCCATCTCACAGCGACAGAAGTGTCTAAACCGCCTGAATATGCCAGAACTACTTTCTTATTCATAAACTCATCTCCAGTTTTAAATTCGAAATTCGAATATCGAATTTCGAAACAAATTCTAAATTTAAATGTTCAAATTCTTCAAACATATCGGTTTTGAACATTCGAATTTTTGTCATTCGATATTGTTTCGTATTTCGTGCTTCGTGTTTCGAATTTCGTATTTTTGTTATTTATCCAACAATAACATCAATATCGCCTTCTGAACATGAAGCCTGTTCTCTGCCTGGTCAAACACGATAGAATTAGGGCTGTCAATAACAGAGTCCGTTATCTCCTCTCCTCTGTGCGCGGGCAGGCAATGCATAACTAGGCATTTAGGTTTTGCGTAAGACATAAGTCTCGAATCGATCTGAAACATTTTAAATGCGTTCAATCTCTTCGCGCGCTCGGATTCCTGGCCCATGCTGACCCATACGTCCGTATAAATGACGTCTGCGCCTTCTGCCGCTTTTAAAGGGTCATTCAATACTGTTATTTTCACCGATTTTTCGGCTTCATTCACTATATTCTTTTTCGGCTCGTATCCTTTAGGCGAAGCTACGGTCAAATCCAGCCCTATTTTAGCTACACCGTGCATCAATGAGTGCAAAACATTATTCCCGTCTCCTATATATACGACTTTTATTTTCTTGGGATCCTTAAATTTTTCCGTTATGGTAAAAATATCGCTTAAGCCCTGGCAAGGATGAAACATATCGCTAAGACCGTTTATCACCGGGATCGTGGAATGCTCTGCCAATTCTTCTATATCCTTATTGAGGAATGTCCTAGCGACTATGCAATTAACATATCTGGAGAGCGTGGCCGCTATATCCTTAACCGCTTCCCTGGAACCGAATTTTATATGCGTTTCGTCGAGATATATCGCGTGACCTCCGAGCTGGGCCATTCCCACCTCAAAGGAGACCCTGGTCCTGCTCGACGGCTTCTGGAATATCAAGGCCAAGCTTTTGCCTCTCAACTCATCCTTGTAAAGTTCCGGGCTTTTCTTCACCTTTGTCGCTAAACTCAATATGCCGCTAACGTCCTGGCTCGATAGATCGTTTATTGAAATTAAATCTTTTCCTTTAAGCATGGACTTCTCCGAATACTTTTTTTAAGATCCTTAGCCCCTTATTGATCTGGCTTCTTTTAATATTTATAGGAGGCATGATCCTCAAAACATTCTTCTGGGTGCAGTTTATAAGCAAACCGTGATTAAGGCATGATTTAAAAATAGGGTCCCCCTCCATTGTAAGCTCGACTCCTATCATGAGGCCCATACCCCTTACTTCTTTTATAAACGGGAATTTCTTCTTTAGTTTATTCAATTGGTTGATCAAATGTTCTCCCATCGCCTTTACATGTTTTAGAATATTTTCGCTTTCTATCGTTTCGAACACCGCTAAAGATGCCGCGCACACAAGCGGGCTTCCGCCAAACGTCGATGCGTGAGTGCCCGGCCCCAAAAGATCGGCTATTTCCTTTTTGGCGACCATCGCCCCTATTGGAACACCGCCGCCCAATGCCTTTGCTAACGTTATTATATCAGGCTCTACGCCGTAATTTTTATAGCAAAACATCTCTCCTGTTCTTCCGATGCCGGTCTGCACCTCATCGAATATCAGGAGCATATCTTTATCATCACAGATCTTCCTTACTTCCTGTATATATTCCTTTCCTGCCACATTAATCCCGCCTTCTCCCTGGATAGGCTCAAGCATGATAGCTGCTGTTTTATCCGTAATGGCTCCTTTAAGCGCGGCTATATCGTTGAACGGGACTGATTTAAACCCTTCGGGCAGAGGATAGAACCCAAGCTTAACCTTTTCCTGGCCCGTAGCGGTGATCATCGCGAGCGTCCTTCCGTGAAAAGATTTTTCCATAGTGATGACCTCGAATTTTGAGCCTTGCCCGTATTTTCTTGCCAATTTTACCGCGGCTTCATTGGCTTCGGCTCCGCTATTAGCGAAAAACACCTTACCGCTGCCGAAAGAATGCTCTATTATTTTCTTGGCGAGAAGAGGTTGAAGCTCGCTCATGTAGTTATTGGAAACGTGCATGATCTTCCCCACCTGGTCTTTAACTGCCTTAACAACTTTTTTAGGACAATGCCCCAGGCCGCTTACAGCCCAACCCGGAAAAAAATCCAGGTATTTCTTTCCTTCGATATCCCATACCTCAGCGCCCTTTCCTCTAGAAATGCACAAGGGGCTGCGCGAATAAGTCGGCATAACATATTCGTTATAAAGGTCAGTTACTTCTTTCATTTTTCCCATTTTACCCTGCTTTCTATATTTTATAAGTCCTGCGACGCTTTCGTCCGCCTGTTAAGTTTTGTTATCTCAGTCCCCATTCCTTTGTCGGTAAAAATCTCCAAGAGGAGCGCGTGCGGTATTCTGCAATCGACTATGTGCGCTTTTTTTACACCGTTCCTGATCGCGACTAAACAGGCCTGAGCCTTGGGGATCATGCCCTTTACGATAATACCTTTTTCTATCATGACCTCGACATCGGCTGTTGTTAACGAATCATAGAGCGTATTTTCATTATTTATGTCCCTCATGATCCCTTTTACGTTACTGAGAAGGACTATTTTTTCGGCGCCAAGCGCGACCGCTATTTTCGCCGCGGCGCTGTCAGCGTTAATATTGTATATTTTTCCGTCCTCACCTTTAGCCAGCGAAGAAATTACCGGTATAACATCCGTCTCTATGAGCCTTGTCAAAAGGGTTGTATCGACTGATGTGATCTCGCCGACATACCCTATGTCTTTTTCTTTGATAATTTTTTTAGCCTTTATAAGGCCGGCGTCTTTCCCGCTTAAGCCGTAAGACTGAACGCCTAACGATTTAAATTCTTCAACTAATTTTTTATTAAGCCCCCAGAGGACCTCATCGACTATATCTATCGCTTCTTCATCCGTAACCCTCTGGCCGTCTACAAATTCAACCTTCTTTCCTATCTCATCCATTTTCTTGCTTATCAAAGGACCGCCGCCATGTATAAGAACGGGCTTCATTCCGGCGTAATTCATAAATACGATGTCTTCCAGCACGTTTCTTCTTACAGCGTCATCTGTAATAGCGCTCCCGCCGTACTTGATCAAAATAACCTTATTATAAAAAGTTTTTATATAAGGTAATGCTTCTATCAATATATCGCTTTTTCTTATCGCTTCTTCCATTTTCTATTTAGGTAGTATAACCTGAGTTAATATCTATGTATTCGTGCGTAAGGTCGCATGTTAATATCCTAGCGCTCCCATTCCCCAGCTTTAAGTCGATTTTTATGTCTATCTCTTTTTTCTTATAAATCCCTTCCAGGGCTTTTTTATCTATGTTCACACCAGCGCCGTTGCTCATAACTTTCTTATTACCGATATATATATCTAACTTATCGGCATTAACGTCGGCGCCGCTAAAACCCACGGCCGCCGCTATCCTACCCCAATTAGGGTCCTCTCCGTATATGGACGTCTTGAATAAGGCGTCATCTGCTATCGAAGAAGCTATGTCTTTGGCGTCATTGTCGGTTTTGGCGTTCTTCACTGTTATGCGCACTAATTTAGTAGCCCCTTCCCCGTCCAATACTATCATTTTTGCAAGCTCGCTCATCACGTATTCGAGAGCCTTCGAGAATTTCGCATAAGAGGGGCTATTTTTATAGATTTCTTTATTGCCGGCTAATCCGTTCGCCAGCATAAAAACAGTATCATTAGTGCTCGTCGCCCCATCCACTGATATAGAATTGAAAGATTTTCCTACGGCGTCCTTAAAGGCGCTTCTTAGCGCGGCTTTATTTATGGCCGCATCCGTAGTTATGAATGAAAGCATGGTAGCCATATCGGGGCAAATCATGCCTGCGCCTTTTGCGACCCCTCCGATAAGAACGGAGCTCCCGCCTATTAGGATTTTGGCGGCAACTTCTTTCTGGAATTTATCCGTAGTCATTACAGCCTTGGCAAAACGACTACCGCCTTCTTTATTAACGCCTTCTACTAAAAATGGTATTGCCGCAGTGATCAGCTTTACCTGAAGCGGCCTGCCTATTACACCGGTCGAAGCCACTAAGATCTCTTCCTTTAGGGCGCCTAGCTCCTTTGCTGCGGCCAAAGACATGAGCTCTGCATCTTTAATACCTCCTGGCCCGTTACAGCAATTAGCATTACCACTATTCACGATTATGCCTCTAAAAACGGAGTTTTTTATATGCCTTTGGCTGATTATTACCGGAGCGGCTTTGACCTTATTCTGTGTAAATGCAGCAACAGCTATAGCCGGGACTTCAGAAACTAAAAGGGCGAGGTCATCTTTTGATTTCTTGATTCCGCAACATACACCATTTGCCAAAAAACCCTTCGGTGCAGTAATTCCACCTCTTATCACTTCCATATTTAAACCAAACCTGTTTTTTCGTCAAAGTCATACATTATATTCATATTCTGCACGGCCTGACCACTGGCGCCTTTACGCAGATTATCAATAACACTTACGACTATGACCATTCCTCTTTCTCCATCAACCTTTAATCCTATATCGCAGAAGTTTGTATTAACAACGCTTACGATCTGCGGCAGGGTTTTCTTTTCAAAAACCCTTACAAAATATTCTTTTTCATAAAATTTGTTATATAATTCGTGTATATCCGCTTCCTGGGGTTTTTTATTCAACTTTATATAAACGGTGGAAAGGATACCTCTTCTCATAGGAACAAGGTGCGGCACGAATACAACACTTATCTTTTTATGCGCCAACCTGGAAATCTCCTGATTTATCTCGGGTGTATGCTGATGTTCGTTTATTTTGTATGCCTTTAGATTCTGGTCTACCTCTCCGAAGGATAAACTAATATCGGCTTTTCTCCCGGCTCCGGTTGCGCCGCTTTTTGAATCTGCGATTATCTGTTCAAGCGCGGATGCCTTTTCCTTGACCACCGGTGCTGTCGCCAATATGATGCTCGTCGGATAACAGCCGGGATTTGCGATCAATTGAGCATCTTTGATCTTTGACCTATAAAGTTCGGGTAACCCATAAACTGCCTTTTTTAAATTAGCCGTATCTTTATGCGATATACCGTAATATTTTTTATACTCATCCGTGTCTTCCAGCCTATAATCGGCGCTCATATCAATAACGCGCTTGCCGTTCTGCAAGAACTTAGGCGCTATTTCCATAGAGATCTTATGGGGAAGGGCCAAGAAGACCAGATCGCTCACCCTGCTTACTTCGTCGATGTCCAATTCTTTACATATAAGATCCACCCTTTTTTTGAAATACGGATACAATGTGCTAAATTTAGTCGGCGCATCAATGATGGCGGTTAAAGAAGTAAGTTCTACCTCGGGATGATTGGATAGAATATCGACTAACTCCTCGCCCGTGTAACCTGTCGCGCCAACAATCGCTACCCTTATCATATTTTTCTCCTCTGTACAAAATTTATTATATGATTACAGTGATTTTCCTTATTCTAAACATATGATCAAGATTACATAGATTAAACTCTTTATCACTGTAATCTATGTTGCATATTCTTATAAGCAAAGAATCAATGTAATCATATATGCCTTTTAAGTATAGCGTTCCGACGACGAACTATTATAAAATAAAAAACCTACCCTGTCAAACTAATTTAGCAAGATTAACAGGCTAGGTTCTCGTCGTATTTTTTAAGTTTTTTTAAATATTAATTACCGTTTCGAATACTGGAATCTCTTGCGGGCTCTTTTTCTTCCGTACTTCTTTCTTTCTTTAGCTCGAGGGTCCCTCGTCAAGTATCCGTCTTTTCTCAAAACCACCCTCAATGTCTCATCTATAGCCGCAAGCGCCCTCGCGATTCCGTGCCGCAAAGCTCCGGCCTGGCCGCCGATGCCTCCGCCTGACACAGTAGCCCTGATATCATATTTCCCTAACGTCTTTGTTGCCTTAAAGGGCTGCACTATAATCAGACGATGCGTTTCTCTATTAAAATAACCTTCAAAAGGTTTCTGGTTAACACTAATCTTGCCTTCTCCCGGGGTAAGATATACCCGTGCCACGGATTCCTTCCGTCGTCCTGTAGCGTAATAAGTAAGCTGGCCTATCTTCTTCATCTTGTCCTACTCCTTACTTGCTCTTAGACTAACCTTTAAATCTAGTTCTTTGCATTGTTGAGCGCTATGCGGATGTTCTTTACCGCTATAGACTTTAAGATTTGAAAGGATCTTTCTTCCGAGCCTGCCCTTCGGCAGCATGCCCCACACCGCAGACCTTAAAACCTCTGTGGGTTTTCTTTCAAGCATTGTCTTAAGGCTTTTTTCTTTAAAACCTCCCGGATATCCGGAATGGCTTCTATACAATTTCTGTTCCAATTTTTTGCCGGTAACCTTTATTTTATCGGCATTTACAACAACTACAAAATCGCCTGTATCCAAGTGGGGTGTAAATATAGGCTTGTGCTTCCCGCGCAGGATCTTGGCTATTTCAGAAGCCAATCTTCCGAGGATCTTGCCTTCGGCATCAATAACATACCATTTTTTTTCTATATCTTTTTTATTTACCATAAATGTCGCCATAAGCACCAACTCATCTTAAGGGTTGGTATTGTATAACACAATACCGTCTATGTCAAGTATTAATTATTTTTTGTTATTGCAAGGCAAAAATGTCCTGTTTCTAGCAAAGCAAGAATGTCCGGTTTTCATGTTTCAATTAGTAGTAGTTCTTTTTCTTTTTGGTTACCTTTTTCTTTTTGTTCATAC
>Ga0210056_1000167_pt1 | contig 48483 bp, 41 predicted proteins | sample CryGeyCG2014_080_2_FD_183965 | JGI IMG/M metagenome (GOLD analysis project Ga0210056, IMG submission 183965) | Groundwater microbial communities from aquifer - Crystal Geyser CG07_land_8/20/14_0.80 (SPAdes) (version 2) | ecosystem: Environmental > Aquatic > Deep subsurface > Groundwater | place...
TTTGGCCAAGCCGCTAAAGCCAAGGCCAGGGGATACCGCACCATGAAGAACCTGATCACCATGATCTACCTCATCGGAGGTAAACTCGAATTTAGGCTACCCACCTGAAACAGCGAGGAGCCACCAAGACTCTTTAGGAAAAACTCCGGTTCTACTTCCCCCTCTTCCCGAACAGCACAAGATCGTTGAAGAGATTGAGCGGCGGTTTTCTGTGGCGGATGAGGTAGAAAAGGTTGTGGAAGAGAGCCTCAAACAGGCGGAAAGATTGCGCCAGAGTATCCTGAAAAAGGCATTTGAAGGAAAGCTTGTCCCACAGGACCCAAGCGATGAACCGGCGGAGAAGTTGATGGAACGGGTAGGACTTTTGAGAGAGGGAATGCAGAAGACAAAAAGTCTTTCCTCTAAAGCGAGGAGAAGGAAAAATGCCCAAAACTCCTGAAGAATGGCTGAAACAGGCTGCTTATGATATAAAAACAGCCGAAGTCATGTTCGAAAACAAAAGGTATATTTATGCAATCTTTATGTGTCATCTTTCGGTAGAAAAGGTTTTGAAGGGCTTATATGCTCAGAAATTCAATAAAATACCACCGAAAACCCATAACCTGATTTATCTTGTAGAAAAAATTAAAATTGACCTTTCTGATGAACTGTATGATTTCATTTTCACTCTTAACGGGGTAAGTATCCCCACGCGCTATCCAGATGAAATAGATAGAATGCGAAAGAATTATAATAAGAATAAAGCAAAAGCATTACTTGAAAAAAGCAAGGAGGCCTTAAAATGGCTAAAAGCAAAATTAAAAAAGTGATTAGATTTTTGGAAGAGAGGTTGAAAGAGAAAAACTTAAATATCTCAAAAATTATTCTCTTCGGGTCACAGGTTGAAGGGAGGGCATCTGCCGAAAGCGATATAGACATTGTAATTGTATCAGAAGATTTCCATGATAGAGATATTTTTGAACGGGTAAGATTAATTAAAGAAGCTGAAATAACGACCATTAAAAAGTTCATGATCCCTCTTGATATTATTACCCTGACCCCTGAAGAATTTGAAAGTGAGACATCCCTTATTTCTGAGTATGCGAGAAAAGGAGAGGTTGTCTACGCAACTTAAGATTCTGGTGGTTATTGCTTAAAAATGGCTAACGAGTCAACAACAATTGTTCAGCGCCTCTGGAACTACTGCAATGTCCTGCGCGATGATGGGGTGAGTTACGGCGATTATGTGGAGCAACTCACTTATCTTCTGTTTTTGAAGATGGCGGATGAGCAGACAAAACCGCCGTTTAACAAACCTTCAACCATCCCCAGAGGTCTTGACTGGCAAAGCCTCATCGAAAAAGATGGAGATGCTCTGGAAAGCCATTATCGCCATATCCTTGAAATGCTGGGCAAAGAAAAGGGGATGCTTGGAGTTATATTTAGAAAATCGCAAAACAGGATTCAGGACCCTGCGAAGCTCAAACGCCTGATTATGCTCATCAATGATGAAACCTGGGTCGGTTTGGATATTGATGTCAAGGGAGAAATCTATGAAGGGCTTTTACAGAAGAATGCTGAGGATATAAAAAGCGGGGCAGGGCAGTATTTTACTCCAAGACCACTTATCAAAGCAATGGTTGAAGTGGTGAGGCCAGAGCCACAGATGACTATCTGTGACCCTGCCTGCGGCACCGGTGGGTTTATTCTGGCTGCCCATGATTACATATCAAAAAAATATCAATTAGATAAAGAACAGAAGATGTTTCTCAAATTCAATACCTTCAAGGGGAAAGACATTGTTGATAATGTAGCAAGGCTGTGCGTGATGAACCTCTACCTGCACGGTATTGGCGGAGACGAAAGCCCTGTTGAGGTGGGTGATGCCCTTATTTCTGACTCAGGAGACCGCTTTGACATAGTACTCACAAATCCGCCCTTTGGTAAAAAGAGCAGCGTTACCATAGTCAATGGTGAAGGTAAGGCTGACAGGGAGTCCCTGATTTATGAGCGACAAGATTTCTGGGCAACCACTTCAAATAAACAACTGAATTTCCTACAGCATGTTAAAACATTACTGAAGATTAACGGGAAAGCGGCTATCGTAGTTCCTGACAATGTCCTCTTCGAGGGTGGCGCCGGTGAGACAGTAAGAAGAAAATTGCTTCACGAATGTGATGTTCATACCCTTTTAAGACTTCCTACAGGAATATTCTATGCTCAGGGTGTAAAGGCGAATGTACTTTTCTTCGACAGGAAACCCGCAAGTGAAAAACCGTGGACTGAAAAGCTCTGGATATACGATTTACGAACCAACAAACACTTTACGCTCAAGACAAATCCCTTACAATATGACGACCTCCAGGACTTTATTGACTGTTGCAATCCAAAGAACCGGCAGGAAAGGAAAGAAACCGAGCGTTTCAAAGCTTTTACTTACAATGAAATTATGCAGCGGGACAAGATAAGCCTTGATATATTCTGGCTTAAGGATGAGAGTCTTGAAGACTCAGAGAACCTTCCAAATCCAGATGCCCTTGCAAGGGATATTGTAGAAAACCTTGAATCCGCATTGGATCAGTTCGGCAGTATCTATCAAGATTTAGAGGGAGTGTTTCCTGGTTCTAACCTATAAATTTCAAGACCCCTTCTGAAAGGATCATTTACAGAAAATCTTATAAGAACGGGGGAAGAAATACTACGGCTATTGATGTGATTTGGGGAAAAGGATATAAACTTACTATAGTTAAGTGCCTAAAGTGAGCTAAAGTTTAAAGTGCCTAAAGTTATTTAAAAAGGAAATTCCATTTTATACACGGGGTGGATCGGTTATGGCGGAAAAACAGGCAACCATTGTAAAATCGAGAGAAATTAGAGGTGTGGTATGTCTTGCCCTGGGTCTCTTCCTATCCCTGTGTCTGGCTTCTTATCACCCCCTGGATCCTTCTTTGACTCACTATGTAGCGCAAGATATAAAGACTCACAACCTTGCAGGTCCTGTCGGGTCCTACACATCCGATTTCCTCATTAGACTTTTGGGGTTTACTGTTTTTTTGCTGCCGATTTTTTTCTTCACTATTTCTTTCAAATACTTTCTTTACAGTGATTTTAAGATTAGACCTGCAAGCATTACCGCTTTTGCCGGCCTTATAATTTCCACTTCCACTCTCCTCGCTTTGATATTAACGGATATTCATATTTATGGCATAAACCTCCGTGCCGGGGGACTCCTGGGGGCCGTCTCTGCCCGGGTTTTGGATGCCCATCTCAACCTTGCCGGCACCTATATCTTATTGATTCTTATCTTGACCGTCTCCCTCATAGTAACAGTTAATCTGTCCCTCGTATCCCTCGGCAGAGGGACAAAAAGAGTTGCCTCCCTGATATGGAGGGGGGGGGAAGGATTCATCACTTTTTGTATCGAGAGGATCAAAGGGAGGCAGGATGCACTGCAAGAGGATGATAAGAAGTCTTTAAAAACTCTCCCCGTGATAGAGGGAATGCCTCTTTCGTTAGAAAAGACGGGACGGAAAATAACGGAACAACCCCCGTTTGATTCTTTTCCGTCAAGAGATATCTTTAAACTGCCGCCACTGACATTGCTTGATAAAGTGGAACGTAAAGATACGAGAATAAAGCGGGAAACCCTTACCATGAACTCCCGGATTCTCGAAAAGAAATTATCCGATTTCGGTGTGGAAGGAAAAGTAGTCGGGGTCAAGGCGGGTCCTGTCATTACCATGTATGAGCTTGAGCCTGCACCGGGGGTAAAGATTAATAAGATTACCAACCTCTCCGATGATCTTGCCCTTGCCTTAAGGGCGCCGAGTATAAGAATCCTTGCCCCCGTACCGGGGGAGGCGGTTATCGGTATTGAGATCCCTAATCATCAACGGGAATCTGTGTATTTGAAAGATGTCCTTGATAATGAGGCGTTCCTCGCATCCGAATCCAAGCTTTCCTTTGCCTTGGGTGTAGACATCTTAGGGGTCCCCGTGATCGCGGACCTTACCAGGATGCCCCATCTCCTGATCGCCGGTACAACCGGTTCAGGAAAAAGCGTTTCCCTTAATGCCATGATTTGCAGCATTCTTTTTAAGGCGCCGCCTGATGAAGTCAAATTCCTCATGATTGACCCCAAAAGACTGGAGCTGTCCGCATATGAGGGTATCCCCCATCTCCTTCACTCCGTGGTATTTGACCCCAAGAAGGCCGCTCTTGTCCTGAAGTGGGCGGTAGAAGAAATGGAAAGGCGTTATAAAATAATCAGCGAATGGGGGGTCAAAAGTATAGAGGGGTATAACATGATGATCGAAAAGGATCCGAGGGCAAGAGAAAAGCAAATAGCCCGGGAAAAAGAGAAAGCGGGTTCGGAAGAGACCGACAATCGGTCCGATGTTATAGTTTCCGGGCAAACCCCTGTCAAGCTTCCCTATATCGTGATTGTTATTGATGAACTTGCCGATCTGATGATCGTGGCACAGAGGAACGTGGAGGAGTCTCTCGCACGCCTTGCCCAGATGGCCAGGGCCGCAGGAATCCACCTTATCCTGGCCACGCAAAGACCATCTGTTGACGTTATTACAGGCCTCATAAAGGCTAATTTCCCCACCCGGATTTCCTTTCAGGTTTCGTCGAAGGTGGATTCAAGGACCATCATAGATCAACTCGGCGCCGAAAAGCTACTGGGGACCGGCGATATGCTCTTTGTTCCTCCGGGTACGTCAAAACTTATCCGTATCCACGGGCCTTATGTTTCAGACAGGGAGATTGAGAGGGTCGTGGAATTTGTGAAAAAACAGGGTCAACCCGCTTACGATGCATCAATTATTGAATACAAGCCGTCATCGGAGGAAGGTGAGAAGTCGGACGAAGCCTTTGATGAGAAGTATGACGAGGCCGTTGAACTGGTAACCGACCTGGGGCAGGCGTCAATTTCTCTGGTGCAGAGATACATGAAAATAGGCTATAACCGGGCCGCCCGTATCATTGAACGGATGGAAGCGGAAGGCGTCGTCGGGCCTTCCGACGGCGTGAAACCGAGAAAGGTGCTGGCCAGAAAGCTGCCCCATTGAAAGATAGAAAAGTACACCTTGTAAGCCTCGGTTGTTCGAAGAATCTTGTTGACTCCGAGGTTATGGCCGCCCTTCTTGCAGAGAGCGGTTTTCAGATCATTCCCCGTGCAGACGAAGCCGAGATCATCGTGATCAATACCTGCGCCTTTATCCTGCCTGCAAAGGAGGAATCCATTGATGAGATCCTCCGCATGGCCGAATGGAAAAAAAAGGAGAAGGGGGTCTGTACCCATCTTGTTGTTACGGGCTGTCTTTCCCAGCGGTACGGAAAGACCCTCGAGGCGGAACTGCCCGAGGTTGACCTTTTCCTCGGAACCGGTGAAGTTCCCAATATCGTCCGTCATATTGAAAGATTAATCCTTGAAGGATCTGCGAATTGCCGTTCCTTCATCGGGAGGCCTGCATTTTTGATGGATGCAAACCGTCCCCGCCTGCTCTTGACGCCTTTTTACAGCGCCTATTTAAAGATTGCTGAGGGATGTTCCCACCATTGTTCGTACTGTGTAATTCCATCCATCCGGGGAAAGGCGAGGAGCAGGGAAGTGGATGACATCCTGAGAGAGGCAGAATCCCTTGCCGGAAAGGGGGTCAAGGAGATCATTCTCACTGCCCAGGATACGACGGCCTACGGCAGGGACCTGAAAGGAAAGCCTACTCTGAGCAAGCTCTTGAAAGAACTTGTCTCTCTAAGGGGAATCCGCTGGATCAGGCTCCTCTACACATATCCGGCAAGTGTCACCGAAGATCTTCTTCAGACAATTGCCGAGGAGGAAAAGATCTGCAAATATCTCGACATCCCAATACAGCACATTGATAATGATATCCTGAAGGCCATGAACAGGGAGGGGGGAAGCGAGCAGATCAGGGACGTCATCACCAAGGCAAGGAGTATGATCCCAGATCTAGCTCTAAGGACGTCCCTGATCGTGGGATTTCCCGGGGAAACAAGGCCGAAATTCAACAGATTGCTGGCCTTTATCAGGGAGGCAAGGTTTGATCACCTTGGCGTTTTTACCTATTCGAGGGAGGAAGGAACGATAGCCGCTTCCTTCAAATCCCGGATAACGGAAAAGGAAAAAGAGGTGCGCCGGCAACTCCTCATGGAAGAACAGGCGATCATTTCCCACGAAATTAATCACTCGCTGATAAATTCGCATCAAGAAGTGATGATCGAGGGTAAAAGCGACGATATCCCTCATTTCCCGTTTGTCGGCAGGTGTCGCCGTCAGACGCCAGATGTTGACGGCATTACCTATGTCAAGGGGGAAAATCTGGCCACAGGAGATATTGTGAACTGTAGGATCACCGCCGGCGGCGAATACGACCTCTTTGCTGAAAAGACAACGAAGGATGTTTGAACAAGACGTGTTAAAGAAAAGAAACCCGCATCCGTATTGAATGTGTTGACATCCCTCCCTGATTATGTTATGAGTGTTCCCGTCAGAATGACAATTGCCCCCGTAGCTCAGGAGGATAGAGCAACGGATTCCTAATCCGTGTGCCGGGCGTTCGAGTCGCCCCGGGGGTACCATGAAAATCAATTTATAGAAGTACCGGTTTTCAGGATTCTATTTTTAACTTTTTTTCTTTCTCATAGTTCAGCAAGATTCGTTCGATCTCTGCCCGGTCATATTTACCTGTAGCCGTTACAGGGATTTCTTCTACAACAGCAATGCGTCTGGGAACGGTATATGTTTCGCTGACCGCGGCAATGTGCCGCCTCAATTGAAGCGCATCGAGATGAGTCACCACGAGGGCGGCGAGTTCGTTTTGACGTCCCGTCTTGCTGGGGAGGGCTATAACCATAGCATCACAAACCCCCGTTATCTTTTTCAGTTTAGTCTGCACAGAGGCCAGGTCAATTCTTTTCCCCCCGATCTTGACGATATCGTCCTTTCTGCCTCGGAGGATGAATCGCTGATCTCCGTCAGAATCAGCACGATCGGCTGTGGCAAAGAAGCCGTCTCCATCGAGGGAGAGGGTCGGAGAGATGAATGCCGATCGAACATGCAATCTTCCATCCAGTATCTTCCAGTCTACAGTCGAAAGCGGGTTCCATGATTCGCCGTCCCTCAAACAATGCCTCGTAGCCACCCCTCCCGTTTCCGTTGATCCGTAAATCTCTATAATGTCTAAACCCGTTTTACTGTGAAAATATACGGCGTCCTCTTTATTCAGCGCCCCGGCTGAGGAGAAAGCAATCCTGAGATCGTGCCGCCGCAAATCATCCACCTTTAAAACACGGTAATGCACGGGAACGCTGACCATGACGGATGCCCTGTAATCGCGAGCAACCCGGAGTATCTCTCTGGGAAAGGTATATACTCCATCAAGAACGCGGGCTGAACAGATGAAAGGAATCAGTACGGAATAGAGGAGGCCGTAAATATGCCGGGGCGGTACCGTTGATAGGAAAAGATCGTCTGGAGATATGCCGAATTTCTTTGATAAATGCAGGGCCTCTGCAAGCAAATTCCGAGGTGTCTTGGACCATACCTTTGGCTTTCCCGTTGATCCGCCGGTAAACAGCATGAGGGCGGGATCATTCGGAGCGAAGAAAGTATCGAAAAGCACGGCGTCATGGCGCAGCATGGAAGGGGTTATAACCTCAATGCCGGGGGGAAAATCACCGGGACGGTCCGTGAGCAGAAATGACGGAGACAGGGTATCAATGACTTCTTCGATAACCTGGGGGGAGAAGGCATACGGAATAACAAGACGGGGACCGCCGGCAAGCGAAGCAACCAGTACAGCAGCCAGAAGAGCTTTATCGTCTGTACAGAGACAGATCGTGGCGCGGCTTTTTTCCGAGGATAGCCGGAGATGACGGATCCCGGCCGCAAGGCGATAAACCGCCTCATAGGTGCAGCCGCCCAGGATAAATTCCCTGGCAGGGTCCGACGGAGGGGAGAAGATGTCCTTATAGCATTCCGCTCCTGTGTTTATTAGGTTTGACCCCCTTGTTCCTTATAGTATTCGTACGTTTGTCTCATCCCCTCCTTAAAAGGGATGTACTGAAAACCGAGGACTTGCTGGATTAAGGCCCCCGAGTAAATCAGATGCTTGTCCAGGGGAAAGGGCAATGGAATTCGTTGCTGGTCAATGGTTTCAATACTCTCGGTCCTGATAGAAACCCTTTTCCCCGTGATCTCTTTTAACACCTCTACAAACCTGCGATATGAGACCAGATCCTCGGCAGAGAGATTAAATGCCTTATCGAAAACCTTTTCGTTGTCCAGGCAGGCAATAATGATCTTTGCCACGTCCCAGACCGACACAAACTGAAAGAGGGCAAGTTCATTATCCGGCAGGACAATGGTCTTATCTTGATGGATCATGTCAAAAAACCAGCTTTCTCGCGGTGCATAGTTGTACTTGCCATAGATTATCGCCGGACGGAGACACGTGTAAGGAGACTTGCGCTGCCGGCATTGTTTCATGAGCTCCAATTCCCCCAGCCATTTGTTAAAGGCATAATCAGCCATCTGTGGTCCAAGTTCCGGTTGCGGCCCCGTCAGCTTGGGGCTATCTTCCATAACAGGCAATTGCAAGGTATCCTTGTAAATGGACGTGGTGCTGATGTAGATATACTGCTTAAAGGAACCTTCCGGTAGGACCGAAATCAGATTTTTAATATCTCGGGGTTCATAGGCACAAAAGTCAACTATGGCAAGCCAGTCAAGAGAGGGAAGTTTATGGCGCAACCCATCGCCATCATTTCTATCACAGGCAATCTCATGCACACCTTCCATATTCAGTGGTGCGTTACCTCTGTTTACAATATAGATTGAATAACCTGCTTCTTTCACCAGTTCTTCGACAAAGACCCTCCCCACAAAATAGCTGCCACCGATAACAAGTATGTTTTTCATAATGTAAGTTCCTATACTGTTTAAATTACCTCTTCATCTTTCAACTTTATAATGTCCTCCCAGCTATAATCAAGGATCTCCTGCAGGATCTCTTCGGTATGCTCGCCGAACTCAGGAGCGGGCCGGGTTATAAACGCCGGGGTTTCACTGAAGATGACAGGGAAGCCCATCTCCCTTATCCTGCCCATGGTGGGATGGTCAAATTCGGTGATGTAATTGTTGGCCAATATCTGGGGGTCATCCTCAAGCTCGTCAATGTTATTAAGCCGGGAATAAATGACATTACTCTTCTTGAAGACCTCCATCCACTCCCCTCTCGTTTTGCCAATGAAGGCGTCATCGATGATTTGGACAAGTTCCCCGGCATTCTTGTTTCTTGCATCTATACTGTCAAACCGGGGGTCTTTTTCCAGATGTTCCAGACCCATTGCTTTGCATACATTAGGCCAGAATTTGTCCGGCTGCAGGTGAGCCATGGCAATCCATTTCCCATCCTTGCACTTATAGTGGTTCCATAGGGGATTGCCTACCTTTTTACGGGCAATTCTCATGGACGGTATTTTGGAAATGCAGCGCATGGAGACAACCAGCCCGAGAAGTTGCAAAAGGGAACCTAAGATAGAGGCATCTACCTTTTGCCCGATGCCGAAACGTTCCCTGGCGAGTAGAGCTGCCAAAACACCCCAGCTCGTCATGACAGCGCCCATCTGATCGCCGATGCCACCTTGCACCATCTGTGGGTCCATATCCGGTTCCCCGGCAATGAACATAATTCCCGAACGGGCTACTCCGGTATAATCAGCCGAGGGATCAGAGGCATCGGGGCCTTTTGGTCCCCAGCCAGAGGCATGGACGTAGATAAGTTTAGGATTGTATTTCTTGAGGGTTTCATAATCCAGGCCCATCCTCTCGGCGACCCCCATCCGGAAATTCTGCACGAAGACATCAGACTTTTCTACCAGTCTGTAGATTAGTTCCTTGCCCGGTTGCTTGCCCAGGTCAATGGTAATGCACCGTTTTCCTCTGTTATTGTTCTCATAATAGGGGTTGCGTCCCACACCACCCCCGATCAGGGTGCCGATCATCTTCATCATCCCACGTGCCGGGTCGCCTTCAACCCGGTGCTCTATCTTGATGACATCGGCTCCCAGGTCCGCCAGCATCGCCGTAGCCACCGGACCTTGCTGGAATATTGTCCAGTCGAGGACGCGAATCCCATCGAGTGGTCTTGTCATATTTCCCTTGCCTCCTTTTTTCCTAATGGACTGTCTTTTAAAGATAGGTAAAAATATGGGTTCTGTCAATATCCGAATTTATAGGCGTTACATGGTACTAGGCATTCTTTATGTTTTCTACCAGTTGTGCTACCTGTATACCCAGGGAAACACACCGTTTCCCCTCCATGCAGGCATCTACATCTTGTGGTTCGAGATGCGTGGTAAGCTGATGTTTCCCTTTTTTCAAGTCCACAATCCAGGCATTCTTTGCCTTGTCGAAATCAACAGTGACATCTATACCACATTCACCTACTTCTGGATAGATGGATCGAATCTTGTCACATAATTCTTTCTTTAAATGCATCGTCTTCTCCTCCATTGAAAGGAAATATTGGCCACAAAATGTGGGGTGCGGCACCGATGATCGTGAAAGGGATGTATCCTTACTCTGTATTCTGTGATCGCGCAAATCTGGTCACATCAGCCTGTAAGACGGCCCATCGCCTCCTTCCGGCACCCGCCATTGTATCACCTGATGCGGGCATTTCAGACGGCACGTTTGGCAATGCAGGCAGTTGGACGGGCTCAAAATTAGCTCATCTCCTTTGAATTTATAAACCTCTGCGGGGCAGAAGGCCGCGCAAGGGTGGCATCCGAACTCCTGCGAGCAGCCGGAATCTTTCCCTTCTTCCGAAAAAGTGACGTGGGAAGGCTGGTCTTCCCGATGTATGGCGCCGGGTGCAGTCAGTTCCGGCACGGAATAAAACCCGCCCTCCGGGATCGTCTTGGCGCCATAGGCTACAACTTCCCCACCGGCGATCAATTTTCTGATGAAGCTGTGGGACTTGAAGATTTGCAACTCTCTTTGAGGATCGAGATCGCAGTACCTCCAGTCCAATCCCATGACCAGCACGATGGACACAGAATCGGCTCCCATGCTGTAGATGGCGCCTCCGCCGAAGATATCCGGCCTGCTGGGAAACCCCACCATGCGTATGACCCGGTTGGCGCCGAAACTGTTCTGATCCGACAATCGGATGATCTCCTTGACCCCCAGAGAGTAAACCTGGGCGTTTCTATCCGCTCCTAAACTGAACCTCCTGACCAATGCCTCCGATAACAAGCCGGCAGAACCCTCACCAAGCACCGTCACCCTGGCCTCCAACACTTCTCCAGGCACATAGTTCGGCTGCCTGCCCCCTTCCCGGTTAAGCCCTTTTTCCCCCAGCTTGATCCCTCTCACAGCGCCGTCTTCAACCACCAGTTCCCTCGCCGCAAAACCAGTGTAAATCTCAACACCGAGGTCCCTGGCAACGCCTCCCAGCCAGTTGACCATCTCGCTGACCGAGATAAGGTAATCCCCTTTATGGCTCATGGATGAGGGCACCATAAATGAAGGCACTTTCAAGGCAACTCGATCCCCCAAAAGTAGGACCATCTCGTCGGTCTTCACCTCGCTGCCCAATAACTTTGCCACGAAGGGGGTTTTCTGTTGCCGCCAATCCGGCAGCAGCTCATCCAGAACTCCGGCCTGAAAGGCAGCGCCGGAGAAACCGCACTCACTTCTCCCTGGTTATGTTCGATATAAACCCAGACTTCTCCAGCGTAATGGGGCTTCTTGCCGCCAAGCACTTGATACGGCTGTTCCGTTCTGACTTCCTGTGCAGTCTTTGATTTTCGGGCATAGGCTTCGGCTAGCAGGCCGACCAGCCTGGTCATGTCTTTTTCAAACACACATGTCCGTCGGCTCAGCTCCTTGGGGGAAAATATCCTGTTCACCATCGTTCTGGAGCCGGGCAGCCCCAGACGAGCATCATCAGCGCCTATATCAGCAGCACTCCATTGGAAGAGGATTTGCCCATAGGCCCATCGTGTTCTGCTGAACAGGGCATTCGGCGGCTCTGTCCATTTGGCAACTGTTATAACACAGGGATATGACTGGGGCGCTACTATCTCCGCACCCCGGCTCGTTATCCGGCGGATTTGAAGCTGTCCTTCAGGAAAATCAAAAGACGTGGCATAGGCGATGTGCGTTATGCCCAATTCTTCGGCGATCTGCGGCGGGACTTGCGCCGTATCGCCATCCACGGATTGCATACCGCTTACAATGATGTAATCCCTGTTCCCATCGAAGGAGTCTTTGGCGATCTTTCTGATGGCCTGGCCCAGCGGATAAGCAGTGGCTGCGGTATCCGCCCCCCCCAGCTTTCTATCCGTCAGCAATACTCCCGCGTCAGCTCCAACAGAAAGGGCATAGCGCAGCACCCTTTCGGCAAAAGGAGGCCCCATACTCAGGCTGACTATCCTGCCTCCGGTATTTGCCCTCAACCCTAATGCAAAAGCCAGCGCCTGTTTATCCAGCTCATTGCAGACGTTGTCCAGCAGACCTCTTTTCAAGGTGCCCTTTTCCCAATCCCAAGCTTCGGCGGGGATATTCCTGATATCGGGCACCTGCTTGATCCCGACTGTTCCAATCCCATCAAATACTTCCTGAACCAGTCGGCAGCCAGTTTAGCGACCTGTTCCAGCGCTCCCGGTTCTTCAAACAGATGGGACGCTCCGGGAACGACCTCCAGCCGTTTTTCTGCGTGGAGCTTGTCCATAGCATTCACATTGAGCCTGATAACCACCTCATCGTTGCCGCCCACAATCAGCAGAGTGGGCGCCTTCACCTGCAACAACGCCCTATCGGCCATATCCGGCCGGCCGCCTCTCGAGACAACGGCTTTCACCCTTTCCGACCTCATGGCAGCGGCCACCAGCGCCGCACCTCCGCCAGTGCTGGCGCCGAAATAGCCGATATTCAGATTTTGAGCCTGTTCATGGCGCGCCAGCCAATCTGTAGCTGCCACCAGCCGTTCCGCCAGCAGCGCAATATCAAACCTCAAGCGCCCGGAGAGGCTATCTTCTATTTCCTCCGCGGAGGTCAACAGATCGAACAGCAACGTCGCCAAGCCTGCGTTCTGGAGATATTGCGCCACAAAGACATTTCGCGGGCTGTGCCGGCTGCTCCCGCTCCCATGTGCGAAGACCACAATCCCCTGAGTTCCCCCTGGAATGGCGAGATCCCCCTCTAGAAAGACGCGTCCTGCCGGAATTATGACCGGCTGGTGGGCGTACCCTGAACTCGACTGTGTCATCTACGCTACCTCCCCGGATGCAGTCTTCCTGAGGATGGTCAACATCTCCTGATCGCTCACCTGGTCGAATTGCCTATAGAATTGTCCCACAGCCATGAAATCCCTTGGCACCCGGAGGCAGATCATCTCGTCCACTTCCTCCGCAATTCTACGCACCGTATCCTCCGAACCTACCGGCATGGCGGCAATGAGCCGGGCGGGCTGTTCATGACGCACTGCCTGCAAAGCCGCTATGGCGGTTGAACCGGTGGCGATCCCGTCGTCGGTAATCACCACTTGCCTGCCTTTGAGCGGCACCTTGGGACGAATCTCCCTGATGATCTGGGATCGGCGCATCAGCTCGGCCCACTGAATCTGTTTTTCCTCTTCGATATCGCGATCATCTATCCCCAGTTGCCGGACCGCCATCCGGTTGATAAAGACGCTCCCGTCCTCGCCGATAGCGCCCATCGCCAGTTCTTCATGTCCCGGCGTGCGCAGCTTGTGCGCTAAAACCACATCCAACTTCCCGTGCAGCGCTGCAGCCAATTCCTGCCCGATGATGATGCCCCCGCGCGGGATCGCCAGTATGACCGGATCTTTGCCTGACAAATAGCCCAGTTCACGGGCCAGCAACTGCCCCGCCTCAACCCGATCCCCGAAACGTTCCGAGCCTCGAGATAAAACCAGTAATTTTCCCATGATGCACATCCTTCAAGTTTAGTATTATCTACCCCCGGTCAAGTTGTTGATAAGATATTCTTTTTGACGGGGGAAGTATAAGCAGAATGGACTTGTGTGTCAAGGAAATATTGGCCTTGATTTTTCCCTGCATAATTTTATAATGACAAGTTAAGTGCCTAAAGTGATCTAAAGTTTAAAGTGCCTAAAGTTATTTAAAATGGAAATTCCTATACTATTAAATTATTTCGTATGAGAGTCTGTGATGGAAGAATATCCAAGCTTTGAGATGGGTCCCTCCCGGCCGCCCAGTGAGGCTCATTCCCTGCTTCTCCGCCTGACCAGAAGCTGCCCCTGGAACAGGTGCGAGTTCTGCACCACTAACAAGGGGAAGAAGTTCTCTATAAGAACGGTGGAGGAAATTAAAAAGGACATTGAAACGGTAAAAACAATTCAAGAAAAAATATATGTCCTCTCCGGGGGAAACGGAAACGAGGAAAACAAAAGGGCGGCAGCCCGTGTCCACGAAAACCCTCCTAATGAAAGTTTCTGGATGGTTTCGCTGTGGCTGTTCTATGGCGGCAAGACGGTATTTTTGCAGGATGCCAACAGTATCGTCCTGCGCACCCCTGATATGGTAGAGGTATTGAAATTTTTAAAACAGATGCTGCCTACCATTGATCGTATCACTTCCTACGGGAGTTCAAAGGTAACGGCCCACAAATCCCTGGAAGAGTTAAAAGAAATTCACGCGGCCGGACTTTCAAGGTTGCACATCGGCATCGAAAGCGGCTGTAATGAGGTACTGAAATATGTCCGGAAAGGGGCAACTGCCGAGGAACACATCAGGGCCGGACAAAATGTCGTCGCCTCCGGTATCTCTCTCTCAGAGTATGTCATGCCAGGTCTGGGGGGGAAAAAGCGGTCGCAGAAACATGCCCTCGAAACGGCAAGGGTAATTAACGAAATAAACCCGGATTTTATCCGTCTCCGTTCCCTGGTTTTGAGAGAAGACCTTCCCCTCTATGAAAAGTACAAGAGCGGCGAGTTCGAGCTCCTCTCCGACGACGAAGTGGTTATGGAAATAGCCGAATTTGTGAAGAACTTAAGTGTTAGCAGTAATCTCTTAAGTGATCATGTCGAGAACCTCCTCCCCGATGTTGAGGGCAAACTGCCGGAGGATAAGGAGAAGATCCTGGCGGTAATCAACCGATACCTCTCCCTTCCGCCGGAAGAAAGGCTCATCTATCGTTTGGGCAGGAGGAGCGGCCACTACAATGGCCTTTCTGACCTCTACCATCCGACAAAACGGGCCAGCATGGAAAGGCTGCTCCAGCAGATAAAGGGGAGCGGTAAAGACGTGGAAGGGATTATCTTCAACCTGAAACAGGGCTACCTTGTCTGATCGGTAATTTATCTCCAGCTTTAATCACTTCCCGGTATACCCTTTTCCTTGACACCCCCATTTCCCCGGCAATCGTATCTATGATGTCACGCCGTGTGAAGCCTGTATTTTCCTGCAGTTGCTTGAATCGGACGCGGATCTCGTCATCGGAACATAACAGCTTTTTCTTTCCTGCGATGAGCAGTGTCACTTCTCCCTTGACAACTCCGTCCTGCAATAAGCTGATCACTTCACCAACACGACCTCGTAATATTTCCTCAAAGACCTTGGTCAACTCTCTCGAAATAACGACTTCCCTGTCTCCTAAAATCTCTTTCACATCGTGAAGTGTTGACATCAGTCTTTTAGGAGACTCATAAAAGACCATAGTCCTCGTCTCATTCTTCATTGACATGAGAAATTGCCTTCGTTTGACGGGTCTTGAAGGCAAAAACCCGCCAAACACAAAACTATTCATTGGCAAGCCGGAGACACTCAGCGCAGCAATAACGGCCGACACGCCAGGAATGGGAACAACCCTGATGGCATTCGCAATCGCCTGCCTGATCAATACATATCCTGGGTCTGATATACCGGGCGTTCCCGCATCAGATACATAGGCTACATTCATGCCCTCATTCAGCTTAGAAATCAGAAAGCTGCTTTTTTTGTCTTCGATTTGATCGTAAAGGCTGGTCAGGGGGGTATGAATTTCATGGGCGTGCAAAAATTTTTTAGTCCTCCGGGTATCCTCGGCGGCGATAAGTTGGACTTCCCTGAGAATCCTTATTGCCCGCAGGGTAATGTCCTCCAGGTTCCCGATGGGGGTCGCCACCACATACAGGACACCTCTATGCAAAACCTTATCTGGTGCATACATAAGATTACCTCGAGAACCGCACAATCTTTTGGTCAGAATTTATGATTTTTGTTGACAGACAAGTATTGTTTATATTTAGATATATTATATTATAGATATGGAGAAATAATGAAACAAATTCTTATCACCGGTGGCGCCGGCTTTTTAGGTTCACACCTCTGCGAGCGACTTATAGAACAGGGTAACGAAGTCCTCTGCCTCGATAATTTTTTCACCGGCAGTAAGAACAATATTATCCATCTCCTGCAAAATCCCCATTTTGAGATGATTCGGCACGACATCATTAACCCGATTTACCTGGAAGTAGAACAGATATACCACCTGGCCTGTCCGGCCTCTCCTGTCTATTATCAGTACAACCCTATCAAAACCATCAAGACCAACGTGATGGGTACCATCAATACCCTCGGATTGGCAAAGCGAGTTAAGGCAAAGATTCTCCTGGCCTCCACCTCGGAGGTCTATGGCGATCCCGATATTCATCCCCAGAGGGAAGACTATTGGGGCAGGGTTAACCCGATAGGTATAAGAAGCTGTTATGACGAGGGGAAAAGAACCGCCGAATGCCTGATGATGGACTACCGCCGACAGAACGGGGTTAATGTAAAAATCGTTAGAATATTTAATACTTACGGCCCACGGATGGCCGTAAATGATGGACGCGTCGTGAGTAACTTTATCGTTCAGGCCTTAAAAGGCGAAGAAATCACCGTTTACGGGGATGGATCCCAGACCAGATCTTTCTGTTATATCACCGATTTGATTGAAGGCCTGATCAGGATGATGGATATGCCTGATAATTTTCCTGGTCCTGTAAACATTGGCAACCCTGCCGAATTTACGATTCGGGAACTGGCAGAAATGGTAATCCGCATGACGGGCAGCCGCTCGATGATCGCTTTTAAAGCGCTTCCCGAGGGGGATCCCAGGCAGCGAAAACCGGATATCTCTCTGGCAATGGACATGCTTGGCTGGCAACCACGGGTAGAGCTGAATGAGGGGCTGGAAAAAACTATCGCTTACTTCCGCAACATCATTAAACATAAGTCGTAAAAGGAACAGGAAACGGGATGAAATACGAAAAGAATATTCTCTGTATCGGCGCCGGTTATGTTGGCGGTCCAAGCATGGCCATGATTGCTTACAAATGTCCGACATGTAAAGTTACCGTAGTGGATATTAATCATCAGCGGATTGCCGCATGGAATTCTGATGATCTTCCCCTTTACGAACCCGGGCTTGATGCCGTTATTGCCGCTACCCGGGGGAAAAACCTTTTTTTCGGCGCCGATATCGAGGCCGGCATAAGAGAAAACGACATCATTTTTGTCAGCGTTAATACACCGACCAAGGTTTTTGGCGTTGGGGCAGGCATGGCCGCCGATCTCCAGTACTGGGAAAAAACGGCCAGACAGATTCTTCAGTATTCTCAATCACCCAAAATCGTCATCGAAAAGGGGACCCTCCCCGTTAAAACCGCTTTGGCCATGGAAAGAATTTTATCCAACAACAAAACAGTCCATTTTGATGTCCTTTCAAACCCTGAATTTCTATCTGAAGGCACGGCGCTGAGAGATCTGGAAAATCCTGATCGTGTTCTCATAGGTTACAGGGATACGGAAAGCGGTATCATGGCCCGGGATACAATAGTGGAAATTTATGCCCACTGGGTGCCCCAAGAACGCATCATCACCTCCAGCATCTGGAGCAGTGAGCTTTCCAAGCTGGTTGCAAACGCCTTCCTGGCGCAGAGGATATCTTCCATCAATGCCATCTCCGCCCTCTGTGAGAGAGCAGATGCCGACATCACAGAGGTGGCCACGGTAGTGGGGATGGACAGCCGGCTGGGCAATAAATTCTTAAACGCCAGTGTCGGTTTCGGCGGTTCCTGTTTTAAAAAGGATATCTTGAGCCTTGTTTACCTTTGCCGGCATTACGGTCTTAACGAGGTTGCCGATTACTGGGAGGGCGTTGTTAAGATCAACCAATACCAGAATGACCGTTTCATAGCGAACATGTTAAGCGCCATGTTCAATACTTTAACCGGGAAGAGAATATGCCTTCTTGGTTTTGCCTTCAAAGCCAATACCGGCGATACGAGGGAAAGCCCCGCTATTGTTATCGCCGGAAGGCTCTTGGAAGAACAGGCAGAGGTCGTTATTTCCGATCCGAAGGCCCTGAAAAATGCCGGGGCCGATCTGGAGGGAATCGCCGGAAAGATCAGTTACGTCCTTGATCCACACGAGGCGGCCCAGGGTTGTCATGCCGTAGCGGTGCTTACAGAATGGGATATCTACCGGGATCTCGATTTTCAGAAGATCTACGACAACATGGCCAAACCGGCTTTTATCTTTGATGGCAGAAATATCCTTGACCATAAAAGATTATTTGAAATAGGCTTCAACGTTTATCCTATCGGCAAACCTGCATTGACTCATTTTTAAATGGATGCCTTTAACATTACTATCATTGGCGCTGGTGTAGTCGGCCTGGCGATTGCGGAGGAAATTTCCACCGCATTTCGCCGAGTTTTACTCGTGGAAAAAAACGTTACTTACGGTCAGGAAACGAGCAGCCGCAACAGTGAGGTCATCCACGCAGGCATCTACTATCCTGCCGGGTTCCTGAAGTCAACTCTCTGTGTCCAGGGAAACCGTTTACTTTATGAAATCTGTAAGAAACGGAATATTCACCATAAGAGGATAGGAAAACTGATCGTCGCTACCAGTGATGATGAATGCGAGGCCCTGGGAAAAATCAAGGAACGAGCGGAAGAAAATGGTGTTGATGACCTCGCCTTTCTGGGGAAAATGCAAATCCAGACCCTGGAGCCGGAGGTGAGAGTAAAAGCTGCCCTCTTTTCTCCATCCAGCGGTATCGTTGACAGCCATGGCCTGATGCGTTCCCTCTATCTGGGGGCGGAAAACAACGGGGCCGTCGTGGCCTTTCACTCAGAAGTGACAGCCATCCAATTTGACGGTAATATGTACAACGTAGAAATTAACAAAGGGGAATACCGTTTCCAGACTAAAGTTCTGATCAACAGCGCCGGCCTTTATGCCGACAGGATTGCCGCACTTGCCGGAATTGACGTTGATCAGATGGATTATCGCTTAAAGTATTGTAAGGGGAATTACTTTTCCCTCTCTCCGTCCCCGAAACTTCACCACCTGATCTACCCCGTTCCTGCAGATAACAACGAAAACCTTGGTATTCATGCCACAGTGGATCTCGGAGACCGTGTGCGATTCGGACCGGACAGCCAGTACGTCAATACCCTCGAATGCCATGTTGATGAATCCAGAAAGGTGTTGTTTTATCAGTCCATGAGAAAATATTTACCCGGGATCATGATGGATTCTCTCCAACCTGAGATGAGCGGCATCCGGCCGAAGCTGCAGGGCCCCGGTGATCCTTACGGGGATTTTGTGATTAAGGATGAAAGAGATGCGGGATTTCCCGGTCTGATCAACCTCATCGGCATCGAATCCCCTGGTTTGACGTCCTGTATTCCCATCGCCAGGTACGTTTCGTCCCTGATTCGGTCTTCTACCTGATCGCGTCTTAAGAGCGCCATATTCGATAGGGGATCAAGTTTTCTTACAGTATTTACACCCTCTATCTCATAATAAAATCGTAACTACTCAGGTATCTTGCCACAAAGGCACAAAGGCACCAAGATTATAGGATTAATTCTTTATAATAGCCTTTTTAATGCATGGAACATTGAAATTAATGAGAAAACTCCGTTATTCAATTTATATCCATCTTCTCTTTGGGTCTTTGTGCCTTGGTGGCTGAATAGTTACAATAAAATCTTACCGAAGAACGTGTATAACTTAAAGGAGGAGACGATGTATTTCCCGTGTTATCGGCCAAGGCGGTTGAGAAAGAATGAAAATTTTCGAAGGATGATCAGAGAAACCAATCTGTCTGTGGATGATCTGGTTTATCCCCTCTTCGTGGTCCCCGGTAAGGGGATTAAAAGGCCGATCGCTTCTATACCCGGGCATTTCCAGATGTCCTGCGATCACCTGATCAAGGAAGTGCAGGAAACAAAAGAAATGGGGATACCGGCGGTACTCCTTTTCGGCATTCCCGAGAAGAAGGATGGGGTAGCATCGGGCGCCTTCGCTAAAGACGGGACCATCCAGCAGGCGATAAAGAAGATTAAGGACAGGGTTTCCGATCTCGTCGTGATTACCGATGTGTGTCTCTGTGAATACACCAGTCACGGTCACTGCGGGATGATGGAGAAGGGAGATGTAGATAATGATACCACCCTCGAGGTTCTTGCGAAGGTCGCCGTTTCTCATGCCCTGGCGGGCGCCGATATGGTCGCCCCTTCGGCCATGATGGACGGCCAGGTGAGCGCTATCAGGGAGGCCCTCGATGAGGCGGGGCATGAGCATCTGCCGATCATGGCCTACTCCGCCAAATACGCCTCCTGTTTTTACGGTCCTTTCCGTGAGGCCGCCGCAAGCGCCCCGCAGTCCGGCGACAGAAGGTCATATCAGATGGATGTGGCCAACAGCGATGAGGCGATCAGGGAGATGACCCTCGATGTGGAGGAAGGGGCCGATATTATTATGGTAAAGCCCGCCCTCCCGTATCTTGATATTATCCGTCGGGCACGGGAAGAATTTGACTTACCCCTTGCCGCCTATAATGTCAGCGGGGAGTTTGCCATGATCAAAGCGGCAGCCGGTTTTGGCTGGCTTGACGGGGAAAGGGCAATGATGGAAGCCCTGATCTCTATAAAAAGGGCCGGGGCGGATATCATCATTACCTATTTTGCCCGGGATGCGGCAAAGCTACTAAAACATACGTCATAAGTCAAAAGACATACGACATATGACGTACGACTGATGTTTTTATGTTTTAGGGAGGAGCCAGGATATCTATAACCTCAAATTCCCTGAGGCCTCCCGGTGTTTTGACCTTGATAGTATCGCCGATGTTCTTGCCGATTAGCGCCTTCCCTATGGGAGAGGTTACGGAAATTTTATTTTCATTAATATCAGATTCAAAGGGACCGACCAGTTGGTATTTTGTGTCATCTCCTGTGGCGATATCTTCAATGATAACCATCGAGCCGAAGACGACCTTGTCATTGTTGAGATCCCTTAAGTCAATAACATTTGACATGGCAAGATTGTTTTCAATCTCCTGCACCTTGCCGTGAAGGAAAGCCTGTCTTTCCTTGGCCGCCGCATATTCTGCATTTTCAGATATATCTCCGTGCGCTCTAGCCGTCTCAATGTCCCTTATATTTTCAAGTATTGAGACTGTCTTTAGATATTCCAATTCCTTCTTTAATTTTTCAAACCCTGCTTTTGTGATAGGTATCTTTTCCATACACCTTCTTCCTCTTCAACCACGGTTTCAAAGCGCCTGATAGACCGGCAACCTTTTCAGCGCTAAATCATAGTCATCTTCTATTTGTAATTTTTTAATAGAGAAAGTTACTGGTGTCAAGGGGGATTTGTGGGATTTTCGTGAAGAGACACTCAGGATGCCGCCTGTGCCTTTTTTATTGACAAGGAAGCAAAGGTCTCTATAATTAAGGAGGGCCACGCTCCGTCGTGGCCGGCAAGACAAAGCATGAAAGGAAAATGCCATGTTTAATAAAGAAGCCCTCGAGAAGACAAAAAAGATGTTGGAGCAATGGGGGAGAGAGGTAGAAGATGTCTATAAAAAGAAGCTGAAGTTTGAGTCTCCCCAATATACTTCAGAATCCGGAATACCCCTCAAGTATGTTTACACGCCGGATGATGTGAAGGATTTAGACGTAGAGCTGCCGGGAGCTTTCCCCTATACCAGGGGGAACAGGGCGCTGGGTTATCAGTATATGCCCTGGATGATCCAGTTGCTCCATGGCTACGGCACCGGTGAGGAGACGAAGGAACGCACCCAATACCTGATAAAGGAAGGGATGAAAGGATACGGAGAACAACCAGCCGTCCTCTTTGCCGTAGATACCCCTACCCATTGCGGTTTTGATCCCGATGACGAAAGGTCGCGCGGCATGATTGGCCTGGGCGGTGTCAATATAACCACTCTCGAAGATATTGACACCCTCCTTAAAGACTACGATCTTCCGAATACCCGCGTGGCCGATAACATCAGATTCACCTGCCTGCCGTTCCTGGCGATGTATGTAGCCTACGCCGAAGGCAGGGGACACAGTCCCGGGGAGTTAAACGGTCAAAGCCAGAATGGATTAGGTAACAGGTGCCTGACCACCAACCTGCCATCTCCTGTCCCTGATACCCAGTACAAGCTGGAGATCGAGTTGATAAAATATACCTCCCAGACTATCAAGAGGTGGAACCACACAAACCTATGCGGTTATGTCTTGGGGGAAATGAATGCTACGCCGGCCCAGGAACTGGGAATCGTACTTTCCAAGGCCATTGACCTGGTTGAAGGGGGGATAAAGGCCGGCCTTAGACCGGATGATTTTGTCCCCCGATTCAGTTCTCAGGTCCACCTGGGGATGAACTTCTTTGAAGAGATAGCGAAACTCCGGGCGTGGAGAAGGATGTGGGCAAAAATTATGAAGGAGAGATTCGGCTGCAAGGATCCGAAGTCTCTCCAGTACAGGATCCATGTGCATACAGCCGGTTCTTCGCTTACATCCCAGCAGCCTTTGAATAACATTACCCGCTCTACCCTCCAGGTGCTGGCCTGCGTTCTCGGTGGCGTGCAGTCCATGCATACCAATTCTTACGATGAGGCTATCGGCCTGCCTTCCGAGGAGGCGGTGCGTACAGCCATCCGGATAAACCAGATCGTCCTCCATGAAACGGGGGTACCCCATGTGACGGACCCGCTGGGTGGTTCTTACTACTTAGAGTGGCTCACGGATAAGGTAGAAGAAGAAACAGAGAAGGTCAGGAGTGAGATAGAAAGCCGGGGAGGCTATTTCGGGTGCATAAAGAACGGCTGGCTCCGCCAACTCCTGGAGAAACAGAGCATAAAATGGCGTCAGGAAGTTGATAGCGGGGAGAGGATCGTCGTGGGTTTGAATAAGTTCAGAGTGGAAGAAGAGGAAGAGGTGCCGGCCTTTACCTTATACCAGCCTGAGATCGAGGCAGAGATCATAAAGAGGACGGAAAAATGGAAGAAGAACAGGGACAACATCATGGTGAAAGATTCCTTAGAGAAGGTGAAGGAGGCCATGGCGAAGTTTGATGCAGTGGAAAAGGCGGGGATACTTATGCCTGCTTTGTTAGAGGCCGCCAGGGCTAAATGTACACTGGGTGAAATGATGGAGGCAATAGTAGAGGTCAGTGGAGGCCGGATATATGCTTAGGGAGGAAACCATGAAAGATCAGGGTAAGGCTGAGGGCAAGATGAGGGCGCTGTTGGCGCGTTTTTCTCTGGACGGACATGACCGGGGGCTTCTCTCTGTCATGAGCAGTTTCAGGAATAGAGGTATCGAGGTTGTTTATACCTATTTTAGTGATCCAAAAGAACTGGCTAAGGCAGCCGAACAGGAGGATGTGGATATTATAGGCATCAGCAGTTCTATGGGAGAGCATTTCTACATCGCCTCCAATCTGGTGAAAGTGCTGAAGGAACAAAAAATAGAAATACCGGTGATCATGGGGGGTGTCATCCCTACAAGGGATATACCGGAACTTTTGGATATGGGGATAAAGAAAGTATTCAAGCCGGGCTCGGCGCCGGGCGAGATTGTGGATTTTGTCTTTAAAGGTGAGAGAGTACCATGACCGTAAGAAACGATATAAGAAACATCGCCATCATCGCGCATGTGGACCACGGCAAGACAACGCTCGTGGATGCGATGCTCAGGCAGTCACACATCTTTCGCGATAACCAAACTATCGTCGAGCGTGTGATGGATTCGAACGACCTTGAACGCGAACGCGGCATTACAATTCTCGCGAAAAATACGGCCATCACTTATCGCGGCACGAAAATCAATATCGTGGACACGCCCGGTCATGCCGATTTTGGCGGCGAGGTCGAGCGTGTGCTGAATATGGTGGACGGCGTGTTGCTGCTCGTGGACGCAGTAGAGGGGCCCATGCCGCAGACGCGTTTTGTTCTGCGAAAGGCTCTTGAGCTGGGACACAAGGCGATTGTCGTTATCAACAAAGTGGACCGCCCGAACGCACGGCTGAATCACGTCGCAAATGCCTCGTTCGATTTGTTCATTGATCTCGGCGCGAGCGATGAACAAGCGGAATTTCCCATCGTCTATACCGACGCGCTTAGAGGAGCAGCGTCACGCACACCCGGCGAAACCGGCGCCGATTTGCAGCCATTATTTGAAACGATTCTTAGTTACATCCCCGCGCCGAAAGTCGAACCAGACCAACCGGCGCAATTGCTCGTCACAACGCTTGCGTACGACGATTACAAAGGACGTATCGTGATTGGAAGATTGTTCGCGGGTACGCTGCGCCCGGCACAGGCGGTCGCGCGCATTGCACACGATGGGAAAATAACGCAGGGCAAGATAGCGGAACTGTTTGTGCACCAGGGATTGGAACGTATTCCGGTGGAGTGCGTCGAGGCGGGCGAAATCGTCGCGTTCACCGGGCTGGACGAAGTGTACATCGGCGAAACCATTACGGACACGGCAAACCCGCGCGCGCTCCCGCCGATTCGCGTCGAAGCGCCAACCGTACGGATGGCCTTCGGGGTGAATACATCGCCGTTCGCCGGGCGTGAGGGCACCTGGAGCACGTCGCGGAAATTGCGTGAACGATTGTTCAAGGAATTGGAATCAAACGTGAGCCTGCTGGTGCAAGAGACCGAATTGCCGGATACGTTCATCGTTTCGGGACGCGGCGAGTTGCACCTTGCGATTTTGATCGAGACGATGCGGCGCGAAGGATACGAGTTCCAGGTCAGTAAACCCGAAGTGATTTTCCGCGAAGAAAATGGGAAGAAGCTGGAACCGATCGAGGACGTATACATTGAAGTCGCCGGTGATTTCCTCGGCGTTGTAATGGAGATGCTCGGCACACGGCGCGGCAACTTAGAAGAAATGCACACAGCGGAGGATGGCAGCGTACATTTACGCTACCTCGTTCCGACGCGCGGGCTGTTGGGATTTCGCAGCAAGTTCTTGACCGCAACGCGCGGCACGGGGATCATGCACGCGCTTTTTCACGGCTATCTGCCGCTCGCAGGCGAGATCGAGACACACGGGCACGGCAGCCTGGTGGCGTGGGAAGCGGGAATCACAACGACATACGCGCTGAAAAATGCGGAAGAACGCGGCTTTCTGTTTATCGGTCCGGGCGTACAAGTGTACGAAGGAATGGTCATCGGCGAGCAGCCGCGCGAAGGCGACATCGGGATCAATGTCTGCAAGAAAAAGCAAATGACAAACATCCGCAGTTCGAACGAAGACATCTCTATACGCCTCACACCGCCGCGCATCATGAGTCTCGACGAATGCATTGAATATATTCCCGATGACGAACTGCTCGAAGTCACGCCCAAGAGTCTGCGGATAAGAAAAAAGATTCTGGGAGCAGAAGGCCGGCGTAGGGCATCCGCCACGCGTGAAAAGGCAGCCGCGCAAGCGTGACAGAAGGAAAATGACGATGAGATTGGGAGCACACATGTCCATTGCCGGAGGGATTGAGAAAAGCATCCTGCGGGGACTATCTATCGGTTGCCGGGCCATTCAAATCTTTACTAAAAGTAATAACCAGTGGCAGGCAAGGCCCCTGACCACCAGGGAAACAGAAAGTTTTAAAGAATTCCGGAAGACATCGGACATGTTTGTTCTGGGTCATACCTCATACCTGATTAACCTGGCCTCCCCCGACGAAGAGCTGTGGCAGAAATCCGTGGCAAGTTTTATTAGTGAGATAGAAAGATGCGCCCTCCTATCCATCCCCTACCTGGTTACCCACCCTGGCGCCCATGTGGGGGCCGGTGAAGCCGCTGGTCTTGCCCGCATCAGCCAGGCTCTCGACAGGATCTGCAAGGGGACAAAGGAATCGAAAGTTAAGGTGTTACTGGAAGTTACCGCCGGCCAGGGCTCTACGCTCGGTTTTCGTTTCGAACATTTGGCGGAAATAATGAAAAACAGCCATTATCCCGAGTGCCTGGGGGTATGTTTTGATACCTGCCATGCCTTTGCGGCTGGCTATGACCTCCGCACTCCTGAGACATTCGAGAAAACTTTTGCACAATTCGATGGATTGATCGGGATCAAACAGATCAAGGCGATACACCTCAACGATTCCCGGGGGGAATTGGGAAGCCGCCTGGACAGGCACGAGCACATCGGCCAGGGCCGGTTGAGGCTAAAGGCCTTTCGCCTTATTTTAAACGATCCCCGTTTTCAAGATTTGCCGATGCTGCTGGAAACTCCCAAGGGAAAAGATTTAAAAGAAGATATTCAGAATCTGACGACGCTGAAGAGTTTGCTCGGGAGCGCCAAGGGTAAATCCTCTATTGGGCAGTAGGGACAAGTTTTAAACCTGCACTTACTTAAGACGAATGAACATGACCGCTGACAGGATGTAGAGTGTTAGGGCAGCAAACAGGACGAGGGATTGATCCGGATGGCAACGGACATCGCCAATGCCCTGTTCCGGGTGCTGAGCCAGGATGGCTTGGTAATGAGCGAAGCCTTTTTCAGGACGTTGATGACCGCCTACACTCAGGAATCGCGCGTTGCCATTGAAAAATATCACGCCCTGACCCGGCTGAACGCCCTGATATACGATCGCCACGAAGAAATAGAAGCTGTGGACGCCTTTGTCGGCTCTGTCCGTCTGGCCGTAAAGGAATTTATCAATGATCCTGTCGGCATCCCCCTGATGGCGGCCTGGGTGCGGATTGCTGCGGCCATACCGGACTTTTCGGAAAGAATAAACGAGGCCGTGGAGCAGGACAATCGATAAAGGTAAAGTATCTGATTGCCTGCTTGATCCATTGGCAACCATGGAGGTTCCATGAAGCAAAGGCGCGGAAGCGGCGTTCTCCTTCATATTTCATCCCTGCCTTCCCGTTTCGGTGTTGGAGACATGGGCCCGGGGGCATATGAGTTTGCCGATTTTCTTTTTTCTGCGAGGCAAAGCTTCTGGCAGATTCTCCCCTTGAATCCGACCATGCCGGCATGGGACAATTCGCCCTACATGAGCCTCTCCGCCTTCGCCGGCAACCCGCTTTTCGTAAGTCCCGAACTGTTGATGCAAAATGATATTCTCTGTGGTGCTGACCTGGATGACCAGCCTCATTTTCCCGGTGACCGCGTAAATTACCCGCAGGCGCTTGCCTACAAGGAAAAGCTTCTGGAACGGGCATGGCAACGCTTCAAGGTAAAATCCGGAAAGGCGGACTACAGGTGGGAGACGTTCTGCATGGAAAATATATTCTGGCTCGGTGATTTTGCCCTCTTTATGGCTCTTCGGGATCACTTTCGGGAAGTAAATTGGACTGAATGGCCACGGGGCATTCGTGACAGACGGCCCGATGATATGCAAGAAGCCGGAAAAAAGCTGGCTGAAAAAATTGCCATGGAAAAGTTCCGTCAATATATCTTCTATGATCAGTGGATGTCCCTGAAAAGATATTGCAATGATCGCGGGATTCTGATCATGGGCGATATGCCTATCTACCTGAGTCACGACAGCGCCGACGTATGGTCTCATCCGGAACTTTTCCAACTCAACAAAAAAAAGATGCCCGCTGTGGTCGCCGGTGTGCCCCCTGACTATTTCAGCGAAACAGGACAACTCTGGGGCAATCCCCTGTACCGCTGGGAAATGCTGAAAAAAACCGGATATGGATGGATGATCCGGCGAATCGCCCATAATTTGAGGCTGTTTGATTACTTGAGGATCGACCATTTCCGCGGTTACGTAAGTTACTGGGAAGTGCCGGCCACCGAAACAACAGCAATCAATGGAAAATGGGTTTCTGCCCCGGGCTTCGATTTCTTCGAACACCTCGCCGGGAAATTCCCGTACTTGCCCATTATCTGCGAGGATATGGGAGCACCCGGCCCAGAACTCAGAGAAGTAATGTGTCGTTTTGGATTTCCCGGTATGAGAGTGCTCCTGTCTGCATTCGGCAAGGAGTTCCCGGCGAGTCGGCATACCCCGCATCATCACACGACCAATTGCGTGGTCTATACGGGCACACACGACAACAATACCATCAAGGGGTGGTTTACAAAGGAAGCCACACCCCAGAACAGGAGGCGGCTCACCCGGTATCTTGGTAAAAGAATCTCCTTAAAGGAGCTTCACTGGGACATCATCAGGCTGGCCATGATGTCTGTTGGAAGTATCGCCATTTTCCCCATGCAGGATCTTTTAGGCCTGGGGGAAGACGCCCGGATGAATCTTCCTGGTACGTCTGCGGGAAACTGGGAGTGGCGACTTCAGCATGAACAACTGATGCCATCCCTTTCCCGCAGGCTTCTGAAAATGACTAAAATGTATGGGAGGAGTGGTGCGTAAGCGGATGGAGGGCGATATATGACAACAAGTCAGGTAAGATCACCAAAAAGCGACATTAAACATTAAAGCTTATAATCCGAATTAAACAGGTTGGACTGTGTGAATAACAGTATTTTGAAAAAAGATGTAGCGGACAGGATTAACGATATCAAAGAGACGGATATCCTCGTCGGCATCCCGAGCTACAACAATGCGCGCACTATAGCGCATGTGGTAAGGGCAGTACAGGCGGGACTTACAAAATATTTCCCCGACAGTAAATCCGTGATCATAAATTCCGACGGCGGCTCAACCGATGGGACCATGGACGTTGTTCAGAATGCTGTCGTTGAAGACTTTGATGTCATCCTTATCAAGCACAGGAAAAAGCCGATATTAAAAATAACGATCCCCTATCACGGCATTCCGGGCAAGGGGAGCGCCTTCAGAACCATTTTTGAGATAGCGGATTCCCTGAGCGCAAAGGCGTGCATCGTGGTGGACTCCGATCTGAGAAGCATCACGCCCGAATGGGTGGAACTCCTCATCAAGCCCGTGCTCGGCGGAGATTTTGATTTTGTCGCACCCCTTTACCACCGGCACAAATACGACGGAACGATAACCAACAGCATTATTTATCCCGTCACGAGGGCATTATATGGCAGGCAGGTGCGGCAGCCCATCGGGGGGGGATTTTGGATTTTCAGGAAAGCTCGCAGCGTTTTATCTCTCAAAAGACGTCTGGAATACAGATATTGCAAAATACGGGATTGACATCTGGATGACAATAACTGCCATTGCCAATGATTTCAAAATATGCCAGTCTTTTCTCGGCGCCAAAATACATGATGCCAAGGATCCCGGCGCTGATCTGAGTGCAATGCTTTATCAGGTCGTTGGGGCGGCCTTCGACCTCATGGAACAATATCCTGAAAGGTGGATGGCTGTTGAAGGTTCCGAACCGGTTCACACTTTTGGGTTTCAATATGCCGTGGGTCTGGAACCGGTGACTGTCAATATTGGCCGGATGATCGGAAGATTTCAGTTAGGCGTAAAAGAGTTGACAATGATATGGAAAGAATTCCTTTCCAAGGATATTATAAATTATCTACGCCGGGCGGCTTCACAGCCTGATGCAAAATTTCATATTTCCGATGAGATATGGGTTGAGATAATCTACGGCTTTGCCGCAGCGGCGCATAAAAAACTGATCAGCAGGGAGCATCTCCTGAAATCACTTACTCCCCTGTATATCGGAAGGACCGCTTCATTTGTGAAAGAGACTCTGGACAGCGACGCCCTGCGGGTTGAAGAAAAGATTGAGGGGTTATGCAAGATGTTTGAAAATAAAAAAGGACAGGAAAAAGACGGGATCAGCCATCTCTGAGGATTCCGCTCGAAAGAAAGAGGGCGGAAGAGATATATCGCAAGTTTGTAAGGGCCGGAGTGCGGTCGGAATCGATTTGGAGGGATTTGAGAGGCCAGAGCACACTGGGGGAGGATGATTTTGTGGAAATGACGATGAGATTGGGAGCACGTCCATTGCCGGAGGGGTTGAGAAAAGTATATGGGGAAGCCGCTTGGACAGACACGAGCACATCGGCCAGGGCAGGTTGGGACGAAGTTCTTTCTTCAGGAGGCAGCCCCCTCCCCCCAAAAAGGCATAAGCGCTAACTTAAGTAGTAGAGCGTTTCATTAAAACATTTACACTTCTGTCATTTCGAGTGAAACGAGAAATCTTTTCCATATCACTGAGATAGAAAGATTTCTCCTTACGGTCGAAATGACAGTCTTTTAATGAAACGCTATACTAGTCTTTCCGGCGAAAGCCGGAATCCAGAGAGAACGTAACTACTGAAAAGAACTGGATTCCGGATCAAGTCCGGAATGACGGAAAAGAAACATTACTTCCTAAGTTAGCGCCTATGCCCCAAAAAGGATCAGCTATTTTTTAGTGACTATTCAGCCACTAAGACACCAAGACACTAAGATCATATAATTATTCTTCCTTTTCAGACAAAGTGGAAAAACTCATATCTATCCTTCGTGTCTTAGTGCCTTGGTGGCTACCTGAACAGTTACATTTTTTATTGACATTAAAGATGTGATAGTGATAAAAGATACCATGCGTTTAAGGTTACCCAGAAACCCCCTGACATATGTTATTCTCACTTTGTACGTTCTCATACCCTTTTTTGACAGCATGGTGTGTGCCGACTGTATAGGTAACGCACCTTTTCAGGGTGAAACAACCATCGGACACCTGCAAGCCTCTCGTAACGATGTGAGCTACTCCTCGAAAAATGGCACACAATCAAAGACTTCCGGTGCGCAGGACGCTAAATCCTTCTGTTCTATCTGCGCCAATGTCCTCATGGGAGTCGAAGTTTTTTCTACGAATCCGCATATCGTCGTATCTCAATACTATGGCTCACATGCGATATTCGCTCTCTCCGAGCTTCACTATTCCATCAATAAACCGCCTCAGAATCTCCCCGTATAAGCCTTTTCTTTTCAAGGATATTTCAACCGGATTTCTACCAAAATCCCGCTGAAATATCTCTACCCAATATCAAACTTTTTATACGAGGTGAATCAATGAGGCGTTTTATTATCGCGACATTTATTATTTTTTTTCTTGTTGCCCCGGCTTATCCGCTGACTGTTGAAGAGGCAGTGCAGCGTGCCCTCGCGCACAATCCCGACCTCCAGGCCCTCCGACTCGAAGAAGAGACTGCCAGTGGCCGGCTCGAAAAAGCGTTGTTACCCTTAATCAATAACCCGACGATCGAGGGCAATGTCTCGAAAAAGGACAGACCGGAGGGAGAAGGCGGCGGTGCGTTCACAAACTATGGATTCAAGCTCTCTCAGGAATTCGAGATCGCAGGTCAGAGGGGCGCACGCATCGAGGTGGCGGAAAAAGAGCTTGCCAGAGTGAAAGCCGATATCCAGGACAAAGAGCGGGTTTTGATTGCAGACGTAAAAGATGCATTTGCCAAAGTGCTTGCCTCAAAGAAGAAAAACGGCCTGGCGCAGGAAATCGTCCAACTGAACGAAGAGCTGCTCGGCTACACGAAGATCAAGCTACAGGCAGGCGACGTTTCCGGCCTCGAGGTGAACCTTTCAGAAGTTGAGTTGAGCAAGGCAAAGAAAGAACGTCTCCTGTCAGACAGAGAATACCGGGAAGCGCTTCTTGCCTTACAGGGATTCCTCGGGTCGTCACCCGATATCTCCTTTACCGTTCAAGGTGATTTGCCGTCTGAAACACCGGTACTGCCCGATAAGGAAGTTCTGAAAGCGGCAGCCCTTTCCCGGAGGCCGGACGCCAAGGCAAGCATACTTGAGGCCGAAAAAACCCGGTCTGCGCTAAACCTGGCAAAGAAAGAAGCCTCTCCGAACATAACTCTTTCAGGATTTTACGATATGGATGAGAGGAGAGATGCCGTGGGGATAGAGATGTCTATTCCCTTGCCGCTCTTTGACCGGAAGCAGGCGGAGAAGAAAGAGGCCTACGCAAAAGCTGAGGGAGCAAAAATAAGGTCGGACGGACTGAAAAAAGCCATAGAACGCGAAGTCGAGCAGGCTTTCCGCGATCTTGCAACCGCTATCGAAGAACTCTCTCTTTTCAAGAAAGAAATAATTGTAAAAGCCGCAGAAAACTTGAATCTCCTGAACATGGCTTTCAAGGAAGGAAAGGTCGGCTTCTTTGAAGTGCGGCTTGCACAAAAGGACACCATCGAAGCACAGTTTGCCTATATTGAGGCGCAGGCAAGGACACAACTGGCGCTCAATGCAATAGAGAAAACCATAGGAGGAACACTGAAGTGATAAAACAAAATAAAAATACAACGAAGAAAGGGTTACTTGTTGCAATTCTTCTTCTTGGCATCGCATTCCTGACGGTAGGGTGCGGGAAAAAGGAAGCGCCGCAGGAAGGAAAAACAGCAGCGGTGGCGGAGACGAAGGAAACCGGCCGCAAAGGCGGTGATGGGAAAGAAGATCCCGGCGTTGTCACACTGTCCCAGGAAAAGCAGAAGTATTCAGGAATAGAGGTTAAACAAGTAGTCATTGAGGCGGCGGCGGTCCCCCTCTCGGCGACGGCTGTGATTGAGATGAATATGGACCGGGCCGCGAAGATCAGCTCCAGGGTAACGGGAAAGGCGGTCAGGATCCTCGCGTCGCAGGGGGGCAGGGTGAAGGCCGGACAGCCCCTTGCCTATCTTGACAGCATGGAGCTCAATCAGATATGGGCCGATTATCGCAAGGCGCAGGGAAAAGTGGAACTGGAGCAGAAGAGCCTTCAGCGAGAGGAGGTCCTCTTTCAGAAGAAGGTATCCCCGGAAAAGGACGTCCTGGAGGCGCGGCAGAAGTTGGGAGAGGCAGAGGCAGACCTGAATCTTGCCCAGGAGCGTTTCCGGTTGATCGGCGTTGATGTTGGGCAGTTTGAATCGAGCAAGGGCAACGGGAACCACCCTCTTATTCCGGTCACATCGCCGGTAGGAGGTGTGGTGATAGAAAAGACGGTTACCCAGGGAGAGGTTGTCAATCCCGAGAAGACGCTCTTTATGGTCGCCGATCTCTCGACACTCTGGGTGGTTATCGATGTCTATGAAAAAGATATTTCCCGCCTCAAGCTCGGCGCAGGCGTCAAGGTGTCGGTCACGGCGTTCCCCGATAAGGTATTCAAAGGAAAAATCTCTTACATCGCCGATGTGGTTGATGAAAAGACACGAACCGAAAAAGCGCGGGTAACGATAGATAACTCAGGCGCCCTGCTCAAACCAGGCATGTTTGCGACCATCCTCACAGAAGCAACAAGCGGCGGGACCGACCGGCTCATCGCCGTTCCGGAAGAAGCCGTGCTTATTGATGGCGCGAAGCGTTACGTCTTTGTCCAGGTCTCCCCCGGCAAGTTCAAGAAAAGGGATATCGAGGCCGGCAGGACACTCGGAAGACGTCTGGAGGTTACCGCAGGACTCAAGGAGGGAGAGACGGTCGCAGTCAAAGGCGCCTTCATCCTGAAGTCGGAACTTAAAAAAGAATCCCTTGAAGCCGAATAGGAGGAGACGATGCAGAGAATTATAGATTTTGTACTCAGGCAGAGACTCCTCGTTCTCATCGGTGTCCTCCTGCTTACCGGTATCGGCGTCTATTCCTTCAAGAAGCTCCCGATTGACGCTTTCCCGGATGTGACCAATGTTCAGGTCCAAATCATTACGACCGCTTCCGGCATGTCTCCTTTTGAGACAGAAAAACTCGTCACCGCGCCGATTGAGCTTCAAATGAGCGGGCTGCCGGGTCTCCATGAAACGCGGTCGCTTTCAAAATACGGTCTGTCGCTTGTCACGCTTGTGTTCGCGGACAATGTTGACACCTATTTCGCCCGGCAGATCGTGTTTGAGAGATTGATCGGGACGAAGGAGGGGCTGCCAAAGGGTGTGGAGCCGATGCTGGGACCTGTCTCCACAGGACTGGGCGAAATTTACCAGTACACCCTTGAAGGCAAAGGGAAAAGCCTTATGGAGCTGAGGACGCTCCAGGATTGGGTTGTGAGGAAACTTCTGCGGCGTGCGCCCGGGGTTGCCGATGTGAACTCCTTCGGCGGCGATGTAAAACAGTACCAGGTCATCGTGAACCCGGATAAGCTTCTCAAGTTCAACCTCACGTTGCGTCAGGTCTTTGAGGCCGTGGCGCGGAACAACACGAACGCGAGCGGCAGTTTCATGAACGTCGGCGGGGAGCAGTACATCATCCGCGGCCTCGGACTGCTGAAGGGCATTGAAGATATCGGCAACATCGTCATCGCCTCGTATCATGGCACAGCGGTTTATGTAAGAGATGTGGCCGACCTGAAGCTCGGGCCCGCCTTCAGTCAGGGAGCCATTGTGAAAAACGGCGAGGAGTCACTGGCAGGCATCGTCCTTTTGATTAAGGGAGGGAATTCAAAGGAGGTCGTCGAGAAGGTGAAGGAGAAGATGAAGGAAGTCGCAAAAACACTTCCCGAAGGAGTGCAGGCTGTACCTTTCTACGACAGAGCCGAGCTGGTGCAGCGGGCGCTTTCGACGATCACCAGCGCCCTTGCCGAGGGCACGCTCTTCATCGTCATCGTGCTCTTTATTTTTCTCGGCAATGTGCGGAGCGCCCTGGTCGTCACCTTATCCCTCCCGCTTACGATGCTCTTCACCTTTATCGTCATGCGCCGGATGGGGCTGACGGCAAACCTTATGTCCCTCGGCGGACTTGCCATTGCCATTGGCATGGTGGTTGACGGCGCGGTCGTAATTGTCGAAAACACTTACAGACACCTTTCGGAGCGTAAGGACGAAGCCCCGATTCATGTCATCGCCGAATCGGCCGAAGAGGTGGCAAAGCCGGTTGTATTCGGCATCCTGATCATCACCGTGGTCTTTCTCCCGCTCTTCACACTCACCGACGTGGAGGGGAAGATGTTCACTCCCCTGGCCTTAACGGTTGCCATTGCCCTTATCGGCTCCCTTTTCATCTCGATCCTGATCGTGCCTGTGCTTTCGTCCTTCCTGATGAAGGGAGGCAAAGAGGAGGATACAAGGCTGCTTGCCTTCATCAGGAAGGGTTTCAGGCCGGTCCTCGACTGGGCGCTCGGCAACCGAATAAAAACCATTCTTATCTCGTCAGGAATCTTTATCATGAGTCTCGCCATTCTTCCCTTCATCGGGAAGGAATTCATGCCGGTCCTTCAGGAAGGACACCTTACCATCCAGTTGATCCGCCTTCCCGGCATCTCCTTGCAGGAGTCGGTCGAGATGGAGAAGAAGTTCCACAAAATTCTTCTTGCCTTCCCAGAAGTAGAGACAGTCGTATCGAAGATCGGCGCCGCTGAGATCGCCTCAGACCCTATGGGACCGGAGCTTTCCGACCCGATTATCACGCTCAAGCCCAGGTCTCAATGGAAGACTGCCAAAAGCCTCCCTGAATTGACGGACAAGATGAGGGATAGGCTTGAATCATCCATGCCCGGCGCCGGCTTCAACTTCACGCAGCCGATTGCCCTCCGGGTAGATGAACTGATATCGGGGGGTAAAATCACAGGTTGCCGTCAAGATCTTTGGTGACGATCTCGAACAGCTCAAGGACAAGGCAGACGAGGTGGCAAAGGTCATGGCCGGCGTCGAGGGGATGGAAGACCTGCGGGTCGAGCAGGTATCAGGACAACCATACCTGCATATTGATATTGACCGGAAGGAGATCGCCCGCTACGGGATCAACATCTCCGACGTTCAGGAGATCATCGAGATCGCCCTTGCCGGCGGACAGCCGACGGAAGTATTCGAAGGTGATAAGCGCTTTGCCGTCCAGATGAGATTTCCCGAAGAAAGGAGGAATAATATAGAATTGATCGGCAACCTTCTCGTGCCGCTTCCCGAAGGAAGAGTCATCCCGCTTAAGCAGGTTGCCAAACTCTCTTTGCTGGAAGGGCCGAACCAGATCAGCCGCGAGGAAGGACAGCGGCGGATCGTCATCGAGTGCAATGTAAAGGGTAGAGATATCGGCGGGTTTGTCAAAGAAGCGCAGGCAAAGATTGCCGCCCAGGTGAAACTTCCCGTCGGATATACCGCCACATGGGGAGGTCAGTTCGAAAATCAGGAGCGGGCCATGAAGCGGCTTATCGTGATCATCCCGCTGACGTTCATCCTGATTTTTCTCCTCCTCTACATGACCTTCGGCTCTTTGAAAAACGCCCTGCTGATCATCATGAACATCCCCTTTGCCCTGGTGGGCGGCATCGTGGCCCTGTTCGTTTCGGGCCAATACCTGAGCGTTCCCGCCTCGGTCGGATTTATCGCCCTCTTCGGCGTGGCCGTCCTGAACGGGGTCGTTCTCGTCTCGTACTTCAACCAACTGAGACAGGAAGGGGCCTCCCTTGACGAGGCGATACGAAAAGGAACCGACCTACGATTACGGCCCGTGCTTATGACCGCATCCGTGACCATGCTCGGGCTTGTGCCGTTGCTCCTCGCGTCGGGAACCGGATCGGAGATACAGAGACCTCTTGCCGTCGTAGTGATCGGCGGTCTGATAACCTCAACATTATTAACACTGATCGTTCTTCCCACCCTCTACCGGTGGTTTGAAGAAGAAAAGATAGAATTTTAGGAGGAAAACCATGAAAGAAATTAAGGCTATCATCCAACCGTTCATGTTGAGCAAAGTTGTAGATGCGCTGAAGAAGATTCCGCATTTCCCAGGCATCACGGTTACCAAGGTTCAAGGGTTCGGCAGGAAAAAAGGAGAGGGCGCACATCACAGAATCGTCGAGGATCTCATCAATTATGTGCCGAAGGTAAAGATCGAAGTTGTCGTTAATGACGACATGCTCGATATTGTAGCTGATACGATTTTAGAGCACGCACATACAGGCAACAGGGGCGACGGCAGGATATTTATTCATGATGTTAAGGACACCATCAGGATCGAGACAAAAGAACGCGGCAATGCAGCCGTGTAGAAAGGAACGAAAATGCGAAAAATAATAAAGGGTTCTCTAATTGGAATAATGAGCCTTATTTTGATAGGGTGTGGAGCAGCAGCAAAGGAAATACGGGTAAAAACACAAACCGAACGTACGGATGTCTTTACTGAGATCAAGAATGCCGGCACTCCTGCACGGGGCTTTGTTCTTCTGATCATCAAGGCGACAATCAAGACCCATCTTGAGGGATATTATGTACTTGAGTCGAAAGATTCTCTGCATGGGAAGCCAGGCTATCCTTTCCTGATCAATATTGACGGACAGGCCGAGATACGGAAGATCGACGGGCAGAAAGAAAGCCTGCCGCTCTACGACAAAGAGGGAAAGACAAGCCATGACCCCGACGCGGGAGAAGGCATCAAGTATGTTCTGGAGAAAGAGATAGGGATGCGAGCAGGAACACACAAAGTCTTCCTCGGATTGCCTGCCGACGACTATTTCAAGGAAGTGGGGATCACGCTCCAGGAAGGGAACACCTATGTGCTGGAATTCAAATCCGTTTACAAATATAAAACCCGTCCTACGAGAATTCCCAGATTCGAGAAAGGGATTAAGGAGTTTGAAGTCTTTTTGAATGGGGTTCGCGTGTAATTTCGCGGGCGGGAATCTGCCTTGTCCCTTAGTACGTTAGCTGGAAAAATCTTTTCAGGAGAACGATATGCAGCGAAATATTACCGTTAATTTAGGGGATCTTGTTCTTTCACTTTCCGACGCCATGGATTTGGCCAGTCCTTTATTGATACAGCATCAACAAAGGACAGCCTTTGTTGTGTGGGAAATGGGGAAAGCCGCAAGATTTTCAAGTGAAAGGTTGGAAAAAATTTTTATAGCAGCACTACTTCACGATATCGGCGCTTTTTCATTGGAGGAAAAAATCTCCCTTCGGAATTTTGAGGTCGAAAATGTAGAAGATCATTGCATTCGTGGTGAACTTTTGCTCAATAACATACCTTGGCTAAAGGACTCGGCAAGAATCATCAGATTCCACCACAAAGAGTGGCAGCACTGGGGAGAGTCAATTGAAAATCCTCTTGTTTTAGAGTCGCAGTTGTTATTTCTTGCCGATTATCTTGAATGCGCAATAAAGCGTGAGCATTACATTCTTCATCAACACGAAGATATTCTCTCAAAAATAAAATCATCGTCAGGCTCTTCAATACATCCTCACGTTGTGGATCTTTTAATCACGGTATCTCATCGCGAAGAATTCTGGCTGGATCTTATTTCCCCCCGATTGTATTCTCTTCTGCTTAATGAAGGTCCTTTTAGAAAAATAGAAATAGACTTTTCGGATATTTCTATAATAGCCGAGCTTTTTCGAAATATGATTGATTTCCGGTCCCGTTTTACTTCAACTCATTCTTCAGGTGTTGCTGCATCTGCATCCATGTTGGCAAGAATTTTTGGACTTACGGACACAGAAATAGGGCTTGTGGAAGTTGCAGGCAATCTGCATGATATAGGGAAATTGTCAATTCCCAACAGCATTCTGGATAAACCCGGAAAACTTACGAAAGAAGAGATGGCGGTTATGAAATCACACACGTACTATACTTATCATGTGATTAATACTATTGGAGGACTTAAGCAGATTGCAGAATGGGCCGCCTACCACCATGAAAAACTTGACGGTTCGGGATATCCCTTTCGTTGCACATCAGCCGAATTAGGTACCGGCGCACGAATAATGATGGTCGCAGATATATTTACCGCACCGGCTGAAGACCGACCGTATAGAAAAGGTATGTCCAAAGATGGAATTGTTCAGATTATTAAACAGTTTTCTGATCGTAGCCTTTTGGATACCAGAATAGTTAATCTCCTTTTTGAGAATTACAACGAGATTTTTTCCTATGTAGCTGAAAAACAGGCTGTTGCCAGAGAGTTCTACGAAAAGCAATTTGAATTCCATTAATGTTTTCTTGACAATGAATCCCATGTTGGGATATGTATAAGCCAAGAAAGAGACAAAAACATGGAAGAAAAAGAAAGGCAAAGAAAAATATATAAACCAAGACCAGGGACATTAATATTTTGCGGAAACTCGAGACTACCCGAGAATGTCACCGCAAAACATGTATTTGGATATTTTTCGGTTGAGCTGGAAGTTGACCCTGTGGATTTTAAAATTATAGATGCCTCATGTACACTGTTGCCGTCGCTGGGAGAGAAAGTATTGCTGAATGCACTGATAGGGTATGAGGTTGAAGAAGGAATAGAAAGTGCGGTAAATGAAATAGAAGGAAGATTTTTCAGCACGACAAAGAGGGCGATTATTGCGGCAATTGAAGATGCCTATAGAAGGTATACGGATTATTTAAAAGAAAAGGGGGTTGACAGGGAATAAGAGATAGTATAAAAAATTAAGAGTTAAGCGCTGAGTTATTTGTTGTTATGTGAAAGCCTCGCATAGCTTGCGCAGATAATGGCCAGTGTGAGAACTGAAGGGGAGCAATAAGCTTATACGTACGCGCATAATACCGGGCTGTAATTTGTTAATATTAGATTCACGAGCCACGGTAATTTGAGTATGCAAGTATTAAGACGATGTAATGTCCCCGGTTTCACTGGCAGGATTGTCAGGTGAGGCCGGAGATTTTTTTGTTTAGCAGGGGAACCGCAATTAAAATGATTGATCTTCACTGCCACATCCTTCCGGGTATCGATGACGGCGCCGGATCCCTGAGTGAATCTATTGAAATGTGCAGGATAGCGGTCAATGACGGCATATCGAAGGTGGTCTGTGTTCCCCATCATGTGGTCGGAAAATATAATAATAACCGTGAAAAGATAACAAGATGTGTAGAGAAATTACAGGCATCCCTGAATGATGAGGACATCCCCCTCACCTTGTACCCCGGTTGTGAGATTCGCCTTGATCTCAACCTGGTCGAAAATATAAAGACCGGTGAACTTATGACGATGAATGATTCCGGGCGGTACATTACTCTGGAATTACCCAATGAGGCTCTTCCCCAAAACATAGAAGAGATCATCTCCTCCTTCATATTTGTCGGTATTGTCCCCATTATCGGGCACCCGGAGAGGAATCAGGTTATCCGAAACAATCCGGGAGTAATCTATCGATTGGTGGGACTGGGGGCGCTGACACAGTTAACATCGGCAAGTCTCACCGGACTCTTCGGAAGTGAAATTAAAAAGTTTTCCATCTTTCTTCTTAAACATAAGCTGGCACACATGTTGATGACGGATGCCCACTCAAGCAAGCGAAGACGGCCTGTCCTTTCGGAGGGACTGGAAATCTTAAAAGAGATCGTTGGTGAAAAAGCTGCCATGGAAATGGTAGAGGCGATCCCTGAAAAGATATTGAACGGTGAGGATATCGATGTGAAATATCCCGTACCATTTAAGGAAAAATCAAGCGGGAAGATGAAAAAGTATTTTAGTCTTATATTTTTGTGTGTTTTTATAGGTTTTATCTTTGCATGTGCCCACCCGGTGATAAGGGAAATTTCGCCGCAGGGTGAAAAAGGTACGCAACTGAGGTGGGATCGGGAAACCCACAGATGGGTCTTCAAAGCAGAACCCCCTGCCCGAAAGGCGCTTCAGGAATCCAGACTTCCATCCTTCGCACAGGCGGTCCCCATCCCTCCTCTGAAGAAGGAAGCGGACAGACTGATTGAATTGCAAAAGCGGACGCTGACGAAGGAGGAATATCTCCGAGCCAAATTCAAGGGGAAGGAGATTGTCTTGCCGGAAGACCTGTCGAAAAACGGGGAGATAGAGGTAAAATATAAAATCGGCATAGACGATATTCTCAATATCTACATATGGAACCATGAAGATCTCTCCAGAGATGTCCCGATTAGATCGGACGGCAATGTATCGCTCCCCTTAATCGGCGATATTCATGCAGCGGGGTTGGAAATCCCGGAATTCAAGACCATCATAGAGAAAAAGTATGATGAGTACATAGAGCATCCCCAGATCACGGTAACATGCAAGGTGCCCACCAGCCTGCAGGTATCTGTAGTGGGCGCTGTCGAAAAGCCTGAAACTTATGTCGGGCCTGCCACGATGACCTATACCCTCCGGGGCGACCGCACCCTCATGTCGATCCTGTCTGTGGTAGAGATACGGCCCGATGCCGATCTTGAGGAATCTTACATTATTCGAGGCGACAAGATAATCCCTGTAAATCTGAAGGCCCTCCTCGAGGATGGCGATACGAGCCAGAATGTAATACTCCAACCGCAAGACACGTTGGTAATAGCGGAACCCCTCAAGGAGATTGTTCTTCTTGGTGAGGTTAAAAGCCCGGGGAGGTATAAGACAAAGAGAAAAACGACTGTTCTCGATGCACTGTCGCGGGCGGGCGGCATCAACTCAAAAAACGCAAATCTTCACATGGCTTACCTGGCCAGAGGCAATGACATACTCCCGATAAACTTTAAGATGCTTCTCGACTATGGCAATATGAGTCAGAATATACTCCTGAACGACGGCGATGTTATCTACATACCTAACATCAATGAAAACAAGACCTTTGTGATTGGCGAGGTTAATGTGCCGGGGGTCAGGTACTTTACCGATCCGATGGATCTGAGGGAGGCGATAAGTTTCTGTGGAGGATTCAGGGAGACCGCCAATCGGTCTCAGGTTGTCGTGGTTCGGGGAGATCCCCAAAAGCCGGAGGTCTACGCCGTAAATGTCCTTAAAATGATGGAAGGAAAAAGTCTGGAAAGATTCTATCTCGAGAAGGGTGATACCGTCTATGTTGCGAGGACTGCCATCGCAGATTGGAACGTCTTCTTGAGTCAGATGCTCCCGACATTGACAACAACGAGGGTTATACAGACCATTCTTAACGCAGGGTTTAACCCGTAAACTCTACCCGCGGGGCCGTATCATATGGACGACACAAGATATACTACTGATGATGAAATCGATCTTCGCAGCTACCTGAGCGTTATGCTCCAGAGAAGGTGGTTGATCGGCATCATTGCCGGCGTGGCGCTGCTGGCTGTTATGGTGAAAACACTCATGACCGCTCCTGTCTACGAGTCAAAATCGGTTATCCAGATTTACAAAAAAGGGGGCGCTTCAACTAATGTAAAGAGTCTCCTGGAGGAGAGTTTTATCACCGGGGGGAGCCTGCCTCAGGCCATGATCCAGACACAGGTGGAGATACTGAAAAGCCGCACAGTCTCTGAAAGAGCGGTAAAGGCGATCAATTATCAGCTCCAGGCAGAGCCGGAGCACAAAATGATCGGTATTCTCATCAATCGGTTGAAGGCAAAGCTGGAAGATTTATTCTCTTCCAGAGAGGGTCTGGCGAAGAAAAGACTGATCAGGCCGATTTCCATCAAACCGCTCGACGTCGGGTCGGTTGTCGAAGAGTGCAGTTATGTTCTTAAGTTTGACGGCCCCGATTCCTATAAGATCATAGAAGATAAGAGCGGGGCGCTTGCAGGAAAAGGGGAACTGAACAAACCATTCCTGGGGCCAAACTTCTCCATCCTGGTCGAGGGTGACCATGCCAGGAAGGGCAGGAAAATGAAATTTAGCGTCCTTACACCGGCTTCCGCCGTTGAAGGCTTGCAGGGGAGTCTGACCGTCTCGCCCATCAGGAATACCGAACTGGTTGCCATATCGGCCACCGCCTCGAACCCATCCATGGCTGCGACAAAGGTAAACGTCATTGTCTCGGAATATAAGGGCCTCGCTGCTTTGAAGGATACGCAAAATGCCGCCAGCGCCCTTGCTTTTATTGATGAGCAGATCGGGATACTGGAAAAAAGCCTCAGGTCTTCCGAGGGCAGGCTGATGTCGTTCAAAGAAAAGGAAAAGCTGGTCTCCCTGAGCGATGATGCCAGTGCAACCTTACAGCAACTGATGAATTTTGACACGGAGCTTAAACAGGCCGAGGGTTTGAGAAAGCAGGCGGAGTTTATCGCGGAGAATATTATGAAGAGCGATGGTATGCCGGATAAGAGCATTGTTGCCCTCGGCGCCAGCACGAAAAGTGAGAGATTAAATGCCCTTGCCCAGAAGCTCTCCGAGCTCCAGTCGCGCATGATTACCCTGAAAATTAACTATAAAGAGAAGCACCCCCTTGTTGTGGAGGCCGTTGAACAGATTAAAGAAACAAAGAAGGGGATAATGGCCGAACTTTCATCCATAATTGCATCCCTGAAGGTAAATGAAAGATCCATTAAGGGTAACATCTCCTCCTATGAAAAACGGATCAACGCTCTTCCCGCTGCAGAAAAGAGACTGGCTGAACTGACCAGGGAGGCCGAAGTACAGCAGAGCGCCTATTCCTCTCTTCTCCGGAACAAGCAGGAGTTTGAGATAATGAAGGCAGGCGAAATCGGAAACGTCTGGGTGGTCGATTCGGCCGCCTCGGCCAAAATAATCAAACCTAAGGTAATGCGTAGCCTCATGCTTGCCGTTGTTGTCGGCCTGTTCGTGGGAGTTGGCATCGCCTTTTTCCTGGAATACCTTGACAATACCATCAAGAACCCTGATGACGTGAAGCGAATAACCGATCTTCCCCTCCTGGGTTCCATAGCAAAGCTTGATACTCGGGCAGGGGAGAATGGTGGAGAGCTTATCACCCATACAATGCCGAAGGCCAATATATCCGAGGCATTCAGAACCATAAGAACCAACATCTTTTTTGCCTCCTTCGATACACCCAAAAGATTAATAGGCGTAACCAGCTCCGTGCCCGAGGAAGGAAAGACACTCTTTGCGGCCAACCTTGCAGTTTCTATTGCTCAGGCGGACAAAAGGGTGCTCCTTATAGACGCAGACATGCGACGTCCCCGCCTCCACAGGATATTCAACCAGAAGCGAGCGCCGGGGCTTTCCAATCTCATCATGGCGGAAGATATTGAGGGGGCTATAGGCGAAGCTATACGGAAACTCCCGATACCTGGAGTGGACGTGATTTATTCCGGCGACATACCGCACAACCCCAATGAGCTTCTCGGCTCACAAAAGCTGAAGGGTATTATTGATCTGATATCTGAAAGATACGACTATATCCTTTTTGACTCTCCTCCAATCCTGTCGGTCAGTGACCCGGTTGTGTTGACAAATCGACTTGATGGCACAATTTTGATTATCCATGCCGAAAAGACAGACAAAAACGCTCTCAAGCAGGCGCTGGAGAGCATTCCCGACGAAAAGGTGATGGGCCTTGTCCTGAACAACATAAATATTGAAAGAGATAGGTATTACTATAGATACTACCATCAATACTACTACAGCTATGAACCAAAATCCACCGCCTAATTTTTTGCCCAATTCGATGGATTGATTGGGATAAAACAGATCAAGGCGATACACCTCGCCTACTTAAGACGAATGAACATGACCGCTGACAGGATGTAGAGTGTTAGGGCAGCAAACAGCACGGATCTGAAGCCCCACCCTATGGCGACCAATACCGTTGCCGAACTTCCCATTACGGAGAAAAAGCCGTTTATACCCCAGGCCCAGGGGATGATCTCTTCCCCCCTTCCCTTTAATTCAGTAAGCCCGGAGGGGAAGGGGATACCCATGGGTATGGCAAGCGGGAAAATGAGTGAACTGCAAACAAACATCCGTATCCATAAGGACAGACCGGCCAGGACGTCTTGCAGCCACCAGTCCAAAGTCGAGAAAACGATTATCATGACGCCAATACAGGATATGCACCCCCAGATATGCCTTGATGTCACCTTACTGATTCTCCCGGCAAGCAGACTTCCGATGCCTGAATATACAAGAAATGAACCGATAACAACACTTGCCGAGAAGACAGGGTCGTAGAGATAGCGGATGAATTGCTGCAGGATGGACATTTCGAGAAACATGTAGGCCATCCCCAGGGCGCCAAAATAGATAAAAACAGGCACAAGACCTCCGGAAGGGCGGCGTATGAGACGAATGGGGGCCAGGATGAAGACCATGCCGAGAAGAAAGAGGATGGCCGCCGTGATGAAGACCAGGATATAGCCCCAATCCATAAAGGGAATCCACTGGCGGCCGAAGGCGCCAAGGTATCGCTTCAGCATCTCAATCTTGAAAAAGTGAGAAAAGAAGGGCCTGTCGTCCGTAGCAGGCCGAATATAGAAGGGATATTCTCTGTAAAACTGTTCCCTTGCAGCGGGTGAAAGAAGTCGTAGCGCGGCAAGGTAGAATGAACTTTTCTCTAACTTGTTGAAAACGTTTGTTTCTTCTTCCTTTACCCCCGGGTAGTAGCAGAGATCGAAAAAGCGGCTTTTACAGAAGGATTTGACGGCTTCCATCTCCTCATGATGAAAGTTTCCGTTTTTGACCAGGATTGTTGCTGTCTGCCAGCTTCTGACCATGATAATGGAGCGGGAAGGTGCGTTTTTCCCATGGGCGAGAATGGCCTCTATGGCCATGGCCAGGAGTTTGATATTGTCCCGCGGGGGATTTTTGATCCACCGGGAGATACTCAATATCCCCTCCGGCTTGAGACGCCTAAGACAGGTTTCCAGCGCCTCCGTGGTAAAGAGATAATTCTCGTTGAGGGAATAGACACCCGCCGAAGCCGAGCTCATAGATTCCAACAGGCTGATCTGGATCAAATCAAATGACTGCTCCGTTCTTTCGAGGTATCCCCTGCCTTCCTCAATAAAGACATGGGAATATCCGGGGTGATAGATGTCTCCACTGAAGCTCCGGTAAGGTCCCCTCATCAGGGCGACAATATCTCCGTTCATCTCCACGACGGAGACGGTTCGCGCCAGGTGGTATCTGGCATTGAGTATCTCTGTCCCTGAACCCCCGCCGATAATCAGAACCTCCGGGTAATGGAAGAGTTTATAGGCGAGTGAGTTGGTACGGTAGTCCAGGAAACACAGCTCCTCTAAATTGCCGTTAAACCGGACGATGGCGCCGACGATGTTACCGTCGAGGAAGAGACCCTTCTGACGCGGTAACGGGCAGGGACAGTTGAGACTCAGGTCGGGCAGGTAATGGAAGGCCGGACTATCCAGAACTGTTACCAGCCCGAGGGGCCCAAATATTTCCCTTTCTTTTTTCGCCCCCGTGAGATTGGCGGCCTGGGAGAGGTCTTTAAATTTACTCATTTCGAGAGGCGTATGGTGTAAGAAGAGGAAATAGAGCAGTACGACGGATGCCATGACAATGCCGCTCACCAGTTTCCGGATCCGGCTGTTGGCCATGACAAGGCTTGTACTGACCGCGATTATCGAGATAATAAGGATAATTTCGTGGGGGCCAACACGGAGAACGGTTAGTAAAGCGATAAGACTCCCCAATCCGGAACCGATTAGATTGACAAAATATATCCGGTAAGCATGAGCCGCAAAAACTGAAAAACTGAGGCCAATATAGAGGGCGCCGAGGAAAAAGGGGATAAAGATGGAAAGACAGAGATAGAGGAGATGCAAGATTTCGTGCGTAAGCCAGATGATCATCAGGGGGTTGAATTCGATTGTCCGTAGAAGGTGGATATTTGCCCATATCGCGGACGTCAGGAGAAGGGGCAGGATAAAGAGAACCGCTGAAAGGTGATTTTTTAACCACCCTTTAAAAATAAAAACAAAAGTGCCGCTCGTTCCAAACCCCAACAGGGCAATGCTGATGATTAAATAGGAGAAATGGTACCAGTACTGGATAGAGAGTAGTTTAACCAGGAGGATCTGATATGCAATCAGGACAGAGGAGACAAGGAAGATCGAACTCTGGATGCGCGGGAATGAGGGGTGGGATACCATAGTCAATAATGCTTGCCGGTTAAGGGGACAAAGCGGACCGGCATCAGATTCTGGGTGGTAATCTTTCCCTCGTTATCCTTTACAACCATGACGAGATTCTGAACCATAAAGGCGCCCCCCACAGGGATGACCAAGCGACCGCCGTTTTTAAGTTGCTTGAGCAGGGGTGGCGGGATATGACCGGCCGCGGCGGTGACAATGATGACATCGAAAGGGGCACGATTAGCCCAGCCGTAATAGCCATCGCCCGTTACGACTTCAATATTGTTATAGCCCAGTTTTTTCAGGCGAGTCGCTGCCGTCCTGGCCAGTTCCGGGATGATCTCCATGGTATATACCTTTTTGACTAAGGGGGAGAGAACGGCAGCCTGGTAGCCCGACCCCGTGCCGACTTCAAGGACTGTCTTTTCCTTCTTTAGATTTAGGACCTCCGTCATATACGCCACGATATACGGCTGAGAAATTGTCTGTCCGTATCCGATAGGCAACGGTATATCCTCATAGGCTGAGGAGAGGTACCCTTTCGGTACGAAATGGTGGCGGGGGACGGACATCATGGCCTGGATCACGCTTCTATCCCCGATACCTCTCCGGATAATCTGCTCGTGAACCATTGCCCTTCTCAGGGACAGAAAGTGCGCATCATCCTGGTCCGCCGCAGGGAGCTGTTTCCCGGCTACAGGGATCGTCGCCACAACTAAGATGAAAAATAGCGATAACAAGCCTGTTAGGGTCATCGCTGGATTTTTCTTCCACCCTCTTCCCATGATCCAGTCCGATATCTGATAAAAATGGAGCGCTCTCAGAAGGGATGAATATCTGTATGGATGATCTTTCAGGTAATTTTACGTCACTAAGAAAAATCCCCCTGCGTGTGCAGGGGGATTTTGTTCAATCAATTATTGTTTTACAACATTGATTGCCTTGGGACCTTTAGGGCCTTTTTCGATATCAAAGCTGACTGAATCGCCCTCGGCAAGGGACTTAAAGCCGTTGCCCTGGATGGAAGTGTGATGAACAAACACATCTCTGCCGTCTTCGGTTGCTATGAAGCCGAAGCCCTTTGAATCATTGAACCACTTTACTGTTCCATTGGCCATTTTGTTACCTCCTTTATTAAACTAAAGTCTCAGGAGGGCTGCACTAATCAAAAACTAAAAAACCCACAAAGCTAAAAGTCTTAGTGGTCCTATGCGCCAAAAAACTTCTGAAACTTCTGATTATCTATAACACATCTTCCATAGAAAAGTCAAAAAAAAATTTAATTCGCCGCTGGTGGTATGAGATGGGCAGTCCCTTATATCCTGGCGTCAAGGAATTGCTTCTTATACCATTTCGCTTTCTTTGGCGTGACTATTCAGCCACTAAGACACCAAGACACTAAGATCATATAATTATTCTTTGAATACCCTTCTTGATGAGGGACACATTAAAATTAATGTAACTACTCAGGTATCTTGCCACAAAGGCACCAAGGCACCAAGATTATAGGATTAATTCTTTATAATAGCCTTTTTAATGCATGGCACATTGAAATTAATGAGAAAACTCCGTTATTCAATTTATATCCATCTTCTCTTTGGGTCTTTGTGCCTTGGT
>Ga0210056_1000169_pt1 | contig 48216 bp, 40 predicted proteins | sample CryGeyCG2014_080_2_FD_183965 | JGI IMG/M metagenome (GOLD analysis project Ga0210056, IMG submission 183965) | Groundwater microbial communities from aquifer - Crystal Geyser CG07_land_8/20/14_0.80 (SPAdes) (version 2) | ecosystem: Environmental > Aquatic > Deep subsurface > Groundwater | place...
CCCGGTCGAGGACCTCTGGCGTTGGCTGAAACCGGCGATCGCTGCCAATCGGACGCATCACGACCTGGAACCCCTTCGCCACGCATGTCGAGCCGAACTGGACGCACTCACACCGGAGCAAGCGCTCAGGAAAGCCGGGCTCCTCGGCGGAAAGGGGGGACAGAATTTGTGACGATCTACTTACGTTATCGTGCCACTTCTACTCACGAACCCAAAAGGAACGGGTGCAATTCTCTCGCCGCCCTACCTTCACCTTCCGGTGGTACCGTATTCCCTGGTCCGCAATGCCTCGATTCATCCGGGGTTCGAGCGGGGGGCAAGGGTTGTCACAGACTGCCGTCAACGGCTTTGGCGATGGCTTGGGCAATGGCCCATTGCCCAAGCTCCGAGGCAATGAACTTGGAGTCCTGAGAGTTCTTCAGGTTCACCATTTCAATGAGAACTACAGGAACTTGAGAGTAAATGGATCCTGTGAGAGCACCTTGCCTACTGCCGATGAGAGTCTGGCGATCCGTCTTTACAGGATGTACCGGCAGGAGACCTTTCAGGCTCTGGGAAAGAACCGTGCTCATCTTCGCCGCAATCCGTTTGCTCTCGGCGATCACGCGGGCAGTTGGTCCAGTCGTCCCCCCTTGTCTTCCCTGCCGATCGGGGTAGTAGAGTGTCATCCCCCGACCAGTGGTTGCATCGCAATGGAGTCGCACCATCAGAGAAGCGTGTGCTTCGTTCGCAATCTCTGCCCTCCGTTTGTTGCGGACAACGTCATCAATCGATTTCTTGGTCATGACCACAGTGTACCCACGTGACAGCAATTCGGAACGCAGCTTTTGAGCCACCCGCCAGTTGGCTTCCAGTTCTGAAATCTGCGCGGAAGTGGTTCCCGCTCCTACTTCGCTGATGTGTCCTGGATCAATGCAGATGGTCTTCTGTTGAGCACACACTGGAAGACCGCCGAACACCAGGCAAAGGAGTGCATACATGAATTGGCGGCTCAATGATGTTCTCCCGCTCCTATCGAGTATCGCGTCCTGGGAATAGCTGTGCGGTTGCCATCCCCACGCTGCCGAATATGAGCGCAGAGAGACCGCCCATGACAATTGTCGAAAACAGCGTTGGACCCAGGTCTCCCGAAATCACGATGGACTGCGCTTGGATACCTGCCGCTGCCGCGCTGCCGGTTGAATGCACTGTGAACGAATACAGGTGTCTGAGCACCAACAATAGTAGAACATGCCAACCCACAAATTGGCCAATCAACGGAATCGTGCTAATACCGCGTCCATGCCTTGAGTACGGCAGCAACCTCCTACCCCCAAGGATGATCCCCCAGGCAAGAGGGATCATCCCCAGGTAGGCCCACGAAGGTAGAGATTGTTTCTCCCCTCCTGCGATTGAGAACCCAGTGAGATTTGCGGAGAAGGTTTCAGATTGAGACTGCGGTCCCGAAATGGAGTAGCCTCCCCCCAAATGAATCCCCTGATAGAAGTACGAGGACAATCCGGCAAGCCCCGGAGCCAAACCGATGTATGCGCCGCAAGCCGCGCCGATGATTTCTGGAGGGACAGGATCATTGACTTCATCTTTCAGTTGCATCAAACCAATGACCAGCCCCATCGCTCCAGCAACGACAAGCCAAAGGTGGGAGGTCACGATTGCTGCGATAGCAGCGCTCAACGGACCGGGCAACACGTTTGTAGCGTCTTTCCATGCGCGTCTGCTACTGCCACCCGCACAAGCGATGAAACCTCCGGCAGCGCCAAATACCACTCCCGCAAACAACCCGTGGACCATTGTGCTGAATGTGGCTATGTGCCAAGCTAACTGCAGGTCGAGTCCCCCAAGGAAGGGAATCGACGTAAGAGCATGTCCCATATTGCCTGTGTCCAACCTGGTTAGCGGCCGGAATATGAGAAGCAAAGCAACGTAAGGGAGCGCGATGGTCGTGCCCATCGACCAGTGACGTTTCCCGAGAAGTGATGTCGTGATGAATCCGCCCATTGTGATGGCCACGATGGGAAACAGGATCGACAGGGCGATCGGTGACCTCGACACGCTTTCTGCCATCGAGCCGCTTCCCATTCCACTTTCCATGTGACCTGAGCACACGACCGCGGACCCGTGTCCGGTGTAGTAAGCCAACGCTGGCAGCTTGAAAGACAACCGTTCAAGGATCGCCTCCGCCACAGGGAGGATCATCTGGATGCTCCCATCTTCGCTATCCTGCAACAGAGAGAACGCAATCTCCCTGGATGCCGCGAAGAAGATAAACGTTAAAAGCATTCCCACGAAGATAGCAACCATCGCGCCGATGCATGCCGGAACGATTACGGTCAGATCTAGAGCATTTTCCTTTACCCTTGGAACGGATGTACTCACTTGGTTCCCGCAACTGTCACAGAAACGAGACCGATCTGGCAGTTTGGATCCACAGCTTTCGCAGAACGGCATGATACCACCTCCGTGTCATCTTCCCTCGTCACGCGCTGCTGTCGGCGCTGTTGGAGGGTTCCTCCATTTCGGCGAACCTATCACAGATCAATGCAAGCAACCTGTTCGTGGTTCCCTGCCGGAGTGCCATATCAGACGTGTTGTTCTCAATGGAGACGAAGACCTGAATCCATTGTCCCAAGATGATATACGGCATACCGGCCAATGCGCCGACGATCAGTCCGCCCCCGGGGATCAGCAACCAACCGACTACCATCCCTTGTAGGGAGGTATCACTGAACTGGAGCCCAACCACTGCACCGGCCAAGGCAAGAACCACGATCGCACACCATCCAAACGCGACGAGTAGCTTTGAGTACCCCAGCAGGTAACTGAACCTGCTGTCCTCAAGTGCGATGCTTCCTGTGTGAACGAAAGATTCTCGACCGGTTCCGTTCCGGGGATCGGTTCTCTCCCCAGCTCCACCCTCGTCCAGTACCTCCTTCCACGCCTCGATGTACCCGCTGATGGGAGCGGGAGTATTGCTTCCCGAAGACATGGGCTGCCCACAACCCTCACAGAATCGGGCTTTGTCGGGAACCGCAGTTCCGCATTTCTCGCAATGGACCATGGTCTAATCTCCCTCCGGTGCCGTCTCAATATCACACAATTCTTCCGTGCCGTTTTCATGCTGGGGTGGAGAATCTTCTGACGCGGGTATCCGAGATGAACTCTTCGTCTCCGATACCCTATGCCCGCAACTGCCGCAGAAGCTGGCTCCGGGAGGCAATTGCTCCCCACACTCACACGAGTTCAGTTGGGCTCCGACATCCACCGTGTCGGGCGCAATGTGCTCCACAGTCTTACCGCAATCCGAACAGAACTTCGCGTCTGCTGCGAGGATTGCCCCGCAGGAACAGACATCAAGGGCCCTTGCTGCTTCTCTTTCCTTGATCGCGGCCATAACTACTGCTTCCACATCCTTCCCGCAACCCGCGCAGAAGCGCGTCTGCTCTCGCAGACCGGTTCCGCAATGGGGACAGTGTGCCACGGATTCTGTGGTGTCTCTTCCGGTCACGGACCTAATCTGACTCTCAACTTGCTTGAGATTTCCCTCCTTCTCCGTGATCTTCGAGTCGAATTCCACGACCGATTGGAACCCCTGGCTCAACTCGCCAGCCTCTATTCGTCGTGATTTGATTGCGTCATAGGCGGCTTGCCCGAGTTGGGTTATGGATGTCTCTCTCTGTCGTTTCAGGCTCCGCAATTCTGCAGACAGTTGCACTTCCTGTGCCTTTAGATTCACGGTCGAGACGCTTTGCTCCCATCCTCCCTTCACTTTGTCCCAGAAATTATCCATCACTTCTCCCTCCTCTCGTCCCATAGTTTACTTCTCTCGGGTTCGACATGGAACCCTCCGTCGCCAGACGCCTCCCCGAGAACATCTCCTCCCCACGAATGAAAGTACCATTCATCTTCTCCAGCGGAGAACGCCGACTCCCAGCGTAGCCGATGCCGAGATGGCACCAAGGCTGAAGATAGATATATCGCTGTGGGTTGAGTCGTTGGGAAGGTCGAACTGCACGATCATTGATCGCGTTGCGCATCTTTCGAGGTGGATGGCAATTCTGCCCTCGCAAGTCTGATTCTGTTTCTGCTCCTCTGCTATGGCACTCCAAGCAAATGTGGCCCTTGCATTTCCTCGACATGCGGAGGATGTGCTGGTTGTCCTGTAAGTGACGTGGCCTACTTGACCTCACAGTTGAAATGACTGTCGTTTGGCCTAAGCCATTTTCCGTGCATGTCGAAGAACAATACGTTCATTCCACCTTGGTGACGAGGTGTGACATCGCGACAATCGCTCGCGCCTGACAAGCTATCCAAGTTCCCGTCCCACACGTACGCAATCCCAGTTGAATTCAGCACGTCGATATCACGAACGCCGGAAAGGTTAATGTTGAGTACGTAGCCAGAGCGGGTCATATTGGCTGCGCTGGGGCAAAGGAAAGAGGGCACAGTGATGGTTCCTCCGTATTCATGCGTCCGAAGTGCGTCAACCCATCCACCGTCGCCAGAATCCAGACGAACGTAGGTGTGATCATAGTCCACCGAATAAATTGTCAACGCGTTACGCATCTGCACCAGTTGCGACATGCACAACGTTGTATTGCCCTTTTCATTCGCAACCTTCCGAGTGGACAGACGAGTCAGACCGATAACGGCAACGAATACTACCGCAACCAACGCTATGACTCGATGCACAGACCATCGCGTTCCACACGCGTCACGGCGGTGTGTTGATGGAGGACTATGGTTTCCGCGCTCTGCATAAGAACTCGCTGCATCGAGAGCTTCCCCACAGTGGCGGCAGAACCTGGCGGAGTCCTGGTTTTCCTGACCACATCTTGGGCAATCCATATCGTCAACCCCCAAACAGTAATGTGCGCGAACCTTGACAGTCTGGTTCACCTAACTGCTGAAATCCGGAAAATCCTACTACCCCATCTTTATGTCTCAGACAATCCCTCATAGCCAGATAGCGTCGCAGGTAGCTCCGGAGAACATGCACATCGTGCCGCAATGAGGCTCCAGGCGCTCTCGCGAGATGGGTCACAGACGTGTCTCTCTGACGCTCCAAACTCCTCGTAGTCTCCGTCGTCAGTCGCATCCCCGGGATGTCTCCTCGCTGCGAATGAAAGCGGCATTTCTCTTCTCCAATGCGGAGAGCCGACTGTCTGAGTAGTTGCCGTCACGATGATACCACGATTGCCGATCAAAGTACCGTTGCAGATCCGGGTCCCGAAATGGCCGGCCATGCCGGGCATACATCTCGTTCCGCATCAGCCTCAGCCGGTGGCAATCCTTCCCCTGGAGATCCGATGTGGTCAATTCTCTGTTACTGCATTCCTGACACAGGTAACCCCCCTCAGGTGTAGAAGGTGGGGGCGGAGGCGTATTCCCACAATCAAATCCAGCATTCGTAGAGGATAACCATTTCACGTGCCCGTCAGTGAACGCGACATTGAATCCGCCTTCATGTCTCCGCGCAACGTCTCCGCACTTACTGGCCCCGTTGACGGCGTTAAGCGTTCCATCCCACAACAATGCTGTCCCGGCAATATCAGCAATGTCGCCTTGTCGCACTCCGGAGACGTTGAGGTTCATTACATAGCCGCACACATCCATTTCGGGAGCGCTCGGGCACAGCAGTATCTGGTCGCTCTTTGTGTAGGGGTAAATGGCCTTGGTCCACCCTCCACTCGAGTCGAAACAGACAATTCTCTCGTCGTAGTCCTGGGAATACATCACTATCCCCATGGCAACTTGTTTAAGGTTGGACATGCACTGTTCCGCTGGATTCTCGATTGGCACTATCCCCGCGATACGCCATGACCCTCTTTGCTTCCGCAGTGTCACCGACACACTTGGCTTCTCTCCCCTGTTGTACAGCAGGACTTCTGCCGTGGTCCTTCCCGCGTGACCCAGGGACGATTGCATCCCCGAAAGTGCTACGGCGTCATTTTCCTCGAAGAACTCTGTGACGAACTCATCGCGGGAGTAGAGGCTCTCCCAGTTGACCGTCTTGTCGCACAGGGACAGTGCTTCTTCTCGATTGTGCAGAATACAGGCATTGAAAAAGGCTCGCACGGTCTGTTCCGGGTCTGATGACCTGAAGCGATAGACGACAAAGACCGCGATCCCAATGCCAACGATCAGAAGGGCCGCACGAGCCAACCTCGGGGGCGGTGGCGGATGCGGAGTTTGTGGCTTGAGGGAATTGCCACAAGCAACGCAGAACCGCGCTGACTGCTGGTTCTCTCCACCACACTTTGGGCAGGTTGCGGGACCATCAATCGAGTCTCCGCAGTGTGTACAGAACCTCGCCGCGTCCGTGTTTTCTCCGCCACATTTCGGACAGTTCATTGCTTTCGCACCCTCCAACAATTGATCTACAACAACTGGAAACCTTCTGTGCGCCGTCACGTGAAGATCGTAAGACCGTCCTCTGACTTGACGGCAGTCCCTCGGGTCAGTTTCTCACGACCACATGCTGGCTCATGTGGTTTCGTATCTCCTGCAGACTGCCGAACTCCTGACCGTCTGCCTGACACGTGAATCTGCCTCCTCCCGCCTTCGTCACATGACCAGCCATGTGGCGTCGGACCGCGGTGTCGAAGTCAGCCCCACAGATGCGGCAGTGGTATCTTGAGGTTGGTGGTCTCCGGTGCTCAGTCTGCACATGAGAGTTAAGTGCTGACTGGCTGGGTAGCGATTCCCCACATTGCGAGCAGACATACCGTGGCGCTGGATGGGAAGATGACCTGTGTTGAGCAAGCAGAGCTTGGCTGGCGAAGGATGCACCACAAGCTCTGCACCGGAATGTCGGCGCGGGAGGTGGACCGGCACTGACAACCATTGTGACTGTGCTGCCCTCGGTCACACGTCTGCCGGCGGGGGGATCTGTTTTGATCACCATCCCTCTTGCCACGACCGTGGAGTGGGAGCTTCTCGTCCTCGCTACCAGACCGGACGACGATAGGTTCTCTTTAGCCGAAGCAGATGAATTCCCAACCTCGTTGGGAACGATTACGCCCGACCCAAGGCTGAGGACAACGTTTACCTTCGTCCCCGGTGATTGCTCACTTCCCGCTGAAGGATTCTGCCGGACAACCGTGCCACGCGGCGTATCGTCGTCAAACACCTTTGCCCCAATGGCCAGTCCGTATCCCGCACCTTTGAGTGTTCTCTTTGCATCGTTGACATCCATCCCTGTGACAGATTGTACGGTTGGCACAGGGGGAGGAACGGGTTTGTCCACGCTCACTGTCAGCCGGACGGATGTGTCCCTCTCGACCTCCCGCCCGGCCGCAGGATCGGACTCAATCACTTGACCCGGTGGGATGTTGGAGTCACTCGACTCTTCTACCTCACCCAATAGCAGGTCTACCTTGGCAATACGCTCTTTGGCCGAATCCAGTGTCATCCCTTCCATTGCTGGAACTCTTACCTTGCCGGATGGCAACCCGATCCATCCACCAGCCCTACTCCAAGCATTTTGGAGTTGTTGGGGGTAGGTCAGGTAGCCTGTGACGAGCAATGCCATCACCAGTAGGAACGCCCAGCCCAGGCGGCGCAAGCCGCGGTTGCGGTCCGCTGGCTGTTCGCTTTGTTCTCGACCACTCGGTTTTTCCTCCACGCGTAAGGGTGGGGCAGAACCGATTGTCGCCCCACACGCGGCGCAGAATGCAGCCGAAGGTTGATTCTGCTTTCCGCACTGCGGGCAGAATCTCGTCACCACAATCGCTTCCCCGCAATCGTGGCAGAACTTAGCCGTGTCCTTGTTTCCCTGGCCACATTTAGGACAGTCCATCTTCCTCAGCCTCCACTGGAAGATATATCGCAGGCGTCTGTGTATTGACCGTCAACTCGAATAAGAAGGTCTCTCCTTCTTTGCATCCGCCACCGCATCTCGTCAATCTGCCAACTGCACCAACGACTTCTTGAACTTCAGATAGTCCGAGCGATATCTGTTGTACGACTTTTGGTCTCGGTACTTGATGCCGAATGTCTTGCGCAACTCACTGCCGCTGCTGGTATCCACAGTATCCACAAACGAGCGGTAGTATTCTCCATTCTTCGCTTTGATCGTAACCCACCGGACTTTTTGTCCACCTTTGTTTTCGGTCTTCTGACTCACGTAAACTTCGGATTTGGGATTCATCTCGATGTCTTTCGGCTGACCACTCCACTGGGGTGAATAGACGTAGAACTCCACCGTTTTGTCTGGCGCGGTGAAGAACGCGCTATCGTACCCGGGGATTCGGGTTGCACTCTTCATGCCCGGTCGGGCCTTGAACCCCGGCGGATAGTTGATGGAGAACCACGCGCCCTGATGAACCCGCCACTGGTCTGCAAATGCAGACTTTGGCGTATCAAGCGTATCAAGAGCGGCAACCACAGCGAGCAGAACGATTTGTCTTTTCACCTTTGTGCCTCCTTTGAGTAGTCCACATCCACCGAATGGCGGGCTCTCGTCACAGATATGCCCCCAGCCATCATCGAGCGACCTGCCTATCGAGTTGGCAGCCCAAGCTCCCGAAGAGCGGCGTCCCCTTTGTTCCTCGATTCTCTCCGGCCCACCTTGATAAATCTTCCGTTTCTAAATTCGTAGGTCTCCATCCAGACCCGGTGCGGATCGGCATGGGCTTCATTGTCTCCCCACATAACATCGTAATACAGTAGCGTGGCCGCTTTCCCCTTTGGAGCTGGCCGGATAGCTACTCCCCCTCCAAGCGAATGCCCAAAGGTGGCCTCGGCATTTCCAACCAGATTCGCGAGTGATGTCTTGCTGCACGCATACACATGCAGCGTGATGCTGGCATCACTGGCGCCCCAAAGCACCGAACGAAACAGGATTTCTGGATTTCCATCTCCGGTCAATTCAACAGCCTCCAGTGCTTTCCCGGCTTCATCGTCGGCCACTGTGTTTCCGTGTAAGCACTGATGTTTCCCGATCAGCGCGCCATCTCTCTCTACCCATAGCACTGGGCCGGGCGCACCTTCAGGCGCGCTGACTGACTCGCGAGGTGACACCTTATAGGCAGCACAAGCGGTTTCGATGAGTCCATCTCCATCGAAGTCTGTATCGACGCGTTTGTGCAGACGATACCCGGTGGGCAGGTGGCGCAAAGGTGCCTCCCGGACAGGTTTGACGGCCTGCTCACTCCGGAACTGACCGGTTGCACATGGAACCGCCACCGGTTGCCACGCTGGACCACTACCGCCGGAGATAACGCGTACTGCATTACCGCTCGGAATTGCGATGGCATAGATATCAGCCCGGCCGAAGTTGGGGTACTCATCTTCCACAGGGGCTACATCCACTGCAAGGCTGCTGGAGTCAGGTGACCATGTGAGGGTCCCCACGACTCCGTCGTTAGGCAGTCCTTGGATGGAGAGCGGTTTCCGAGGACTCTCGTCCAGAACGTGGAGTTTGTACGACCGATCAACATAAGCAAGCAACTTCCCGTTGGGTGACCACTCACCAAAGGAGCCGTCCGAAATCAGATCCTTCGAGGGTCGCTGTCCGGGACTCTCGGACAGAAGCAGAATCCCCTCCTGTCCTTCCGCCAGTGAAGGGACTGCCAGTCGCCTGTTGGTAGGATGCCACACGGGTGCCGCGGGCAGCACACCACTTCCAATAAAAGCCCCAAGCCTGAGTCGCCGCCAGTTGCCCATGTCCTTTGTGCCAATTGCGACTCCATAAACCTGCTTGCTACTGTCCATCCAGAGAAATGCCAACTCACCGGTGACGGGGTGTGCATTCCCACCAATCAGTGTCAGTCCCTGGAATTGCGTCTCAGAGACATCCGTTACAATCCCCATTCCGCGGGTGGAAAAGATCCGGGCAGACTCCCAGCCAGACACGGCAACTCGGTCGCTATCCGAAAACCAGCAAAGGGAGGCATCATTACTCAAGCGAATGAGTGATTTGGCTTCTTTGCCCGTCGTCAGGCTCAGAACTGAGAGTTCGCCCTCGGAATATTCTGGGGCATCTTCGTTAACCACGCAGTTCCCGACGTATACCAGTTTCGTTCCATCGGGCGACCAGGCAGGATTCGCGCAAGGGTTGGAGACCGGCAGCCCGAACTGCTTGTTGCTCGTCACGTTGTAGGCGCAGAGCCTGCCATCCCGTAGGAAGGCAATCAAACCTTCATTGCTCCCCGAAGACTCGGCGGCGATTGACGCAGAACTGGAGTCGCGGCCCACTCGCGTGCATGCGGATAGCCACAGCATCCCGAGGATAAATGCGATTCCTTCTGCAAACCTCACGTAGCTGGGAATACTATGTGATGATCTCATTCCTACCTCCCCGTCTCCTTCTGGTTGGAACCTCAAGCCCCCATTGGCTAATAGACGCGCTCGCCGGTACATCACTTCGCTTCCAGATATTCAACCAGTATGTAGTGTTGCTTCGATCCACTTCCAACCTTCTTGATGGTGGCGGTCATTTTGCCGGTCAGTTCGGGAACACCGGAGCCGTCATCAGCTCGTTTCCATTCGCTCACTGTCCCATGCGTGTTGCCTTCCCATCCATTGGCTGCGGAGTAGATGTTCACGTTGGCCCGGAACAGGTTGTTCCCCAAATCCATCAACTTGGTAATCTGAGAGAAGGTCGGGCCTTCTCCATCTGCGCCTGGCCAGTAGTAGTACCCGTTCTTGTAGGCATACCCCGGCACGGACTCGTGCTTGGTGATCTTCCTGCCAAAGTACCACTCTACTGAGGGTTCAATGAGTTTCGCCGCTATCCTCTGGTCGAGGGCAGAACTACCGTGCACAGTCTGGACCCGTTCAGGCTTGTTGATCTCGTTGTGCCTGATCCCGAAAGAGATCAATGCCTTGTTGGATGTCTTCCCTTTGGCGAATGGTTCCACATACACCTCCGAGAAGTTGCTGAAGAACGTGTCCAGCTTTCCCTTCAGGGCACGATCCATTTTCACTTCCGTCGGCGCGGCGCAAACGTCATGCGGATTGGAATTCCACGTAAGCAATACACTGGCTATCGCTGCAACACCGAGAAATCCTACCTTCACTTGGATTTCCTTTCTTGAACACCAGATATCATCTCTTCACATACTCTACGACCACGAAACGTCCCTTCTTGTTTTCGACGACCTTTCGGAGGGTGGCTCTTGTCTCCAGCCATATCGGTTCGTCCCACAAGCCGACATTGACGTCGGCGTCGAGTGCAAACAATCCGTCGCCGAGGTCCATCAACTCTAGATTTCGAACCTCACTGGGACCAAGCTGTTCAAAAGACATCGCATCTCCCACGTAGTAACCGTTGCGAAATTCCCAGTCCTCAAATGGCTGATGCGTAATGGTTTTGTCGAAATACTGTTTCACCGACTGGCTCACATATTCAGATGAGAGACGCACATACGTACCTTCGTTCATGTTGAAGCCCTGAAGTCGGTCGTGGTGACGGAGCGCATTCTGGTAAATGCCGAAGTGGATAAGCTCCGTGTCCGGCATCTCGCCCTGCAACAATATCGGCTCGCAACAAGTCCCGATGTCCTCCATCAAGGTGGTCAACTGACGTTTTAGTTGGCTATCCATCATCACGGGTTTGGGCGCGCTGGATGGCACCGGAGCTTTCGCCACGGACTCAGCGGCAGTAGACAAGAACCGCGCTTGGGTTCCAGGTAGCTTCTGCACTTGTCCACTCGACATGGAAACCAAGTGCTCTGCTTGACCGTGACAGAGGGCCCATTCGCCATCCGGGGAAAACTCAACGAAGGATAGATGGTCTACAGATTCCGTGAAAGAGTGGCCTTCCCGATCCAACACGGCTCCCGTGATGCTGAAGGGATTACCGTTCAGGGTCAGCAGCTTTCGGGGGACTTGGGCAAAGCGATAGGTGGCGGGTCGAGGTGGCATTGTCACAGCGAACCATCTCAGGTCACCACTGGAATAGGTGTTGCTGGGGTAATCGTGGGTAATCTGATCCTCTGCCAAGTCTTCCTTGTCAGGAACGATGGCCGTATTCAGGCTGGGCGCAAGCCAGCCGTTGAACCTGACCACACGCTTACTCGCAACGTTAATCACACACCGGGTGTAATTCTCCTGGCTGCTGATGTGGCTATGCGTGATGGCCGCGAAGTGCCGCGAATCTGGGAACCAACCGTCGAAGACGGTTTCACCCATGGCCTGTCCCGACAGGTTCTCAATGACGTCTGAACCTAACACCACGTTACCATTGGAAGCATTGACAATCTGAAAACTCGGCCCAATACCTTCTCCCTCCACTTTCTCTGCCCTATACTTTCCATCGGGCGAAGTGGCGGAAACCATTGAGCTTTGTTGCTTCCACGCCTGCTTCTCCGCAGCGGTTGCTACGCGCGGCTTCGAGGCTGCGCCGGTAGACGGGAGAATCATCAAGTTTCCCTTCATGAGAAGTCCAATGTTGGTGCCTTGAGCACAACCACCCGAACACGCAGTCAAGAAGCACAACAAGACCAATAGAGTGTTCAGACTTTTGAAGTTTTCACGTCTCATGGCAGTCTTCCTTTCCAGTGGCTCAAACCTGCAAAATCCCTCGCGACAATTCTTCGACCATCGCGGCTAACCCTACCGAACCAACCGGGCGTTCAGCAAGTATTGGTAGTGTGCTGCAATGGGGTCCACCTTAGTTGTCCCCATGTTACACTGACCAAGTTTGTGCCCAGGCTGCAATCAGACAGCACAGATCGGAATCGCGTTCGCCCTGCTCATTACATCTCGCCCCGTCCCTACACTACCTGCCCCCCGGACCGATCGCGTACAGCTTGTTGTCTTTCGACCCCACAAAGATCGTGCCGTCTGGTCCGATGGACGGTGAACTCACATCATCCCCAGCATCAAGTTCCCACAGCTTGCCCGATCCAGGGCTTAAGGCGATGATCTTCTGTTGCGCAGAGAAGTAGATCGTGCCATCCCCACCGATTGCGGCGGAAGACATCACGCTTAGATGGGAAGTATCATACTCCCATTTCTTGGTCCCCTCCGGATTCACGGCATACAGACGGTCGCGCCCCGTGCCAAAGTAGATCGTTCCATCGGAGGCGATGGCCGGAGACGAGTGTATGTCAGCGTTCGCGACAAACGGCCAACGCGGAAGCAGGGCACCATTAGCGCGCAAAGCTACCAATGCGTTTCCTGCCGCAGAATAGATAACGCCATCCGAGCCTACGGCCGGGGATGAGAGAATGGACCCGCCGCCAGCTCGGTATGACCACTTCTCTTGCTTGCCCGGGCCGAATGCGTAGACGATTCCCTTGCTCAAAGAGCCTATATATACCGTGCCATCCATACCCAGAGCTGGTGTGTTGCTTTCGCAGAAGCTTTGTCCCTCGGGCTCAACTTGCCACTCAAGTTCTCCCCGTGAAGAGAAGGCTGCTACCGAAGGTCCGAAGGTGACATAGAGTGTTCCATCGTCACCGATTACCGGACTGGAAGGCTCGTCGTTGCCCAAATACTTCTCCCACTTCTCGGTGCCATTCGGGTTGATAGCGTACAGCTTGTTATCACTGGAACCGAAATAGACCGTCCCGTCCATTCCCACCGCCGGTGCAGAAACATGTCTCCCTGCAGGGAATGACCACTTGGTGCTTCCGTCCGTGGTGAGGGCATACAAGCGATTGCCTGCACCAACGTAGATCGTTCCGTCTGGCCCGAAGGAAGGAGTACCCACGTCCCCTTCCAAGTCTCTGACCCATCTTACACGATTTGTGTCGGGCCCGATGGCGGTGCTCCGACCGGTGTGCTGCGCGTCGTGGCGGAACATTCTCCAGATGTCATGTTGTCCTCCCCTTGGCTTAGGCCCCGCCGTCGACGAGGATGGAGTACCAAGGAATGAAGCAATAACATCCGGTCTAATGATCTGAGAAAAAATCTTCCCTTCGTGCTTTCCTCTCGCTATCCGACCTCCCCCAACCATCACTCCAATCCAGTTGCCGTTCTCGTCAAAGACTCCACCTCCGCTACCGCCTTCCCCTCCGCCAGGCCCAATGTAGAAGTAGCAGTCGTCGGTTTTGCTCAGATCCTTCAGTTCGCTGCCATCGATCTCAACACCATTCTTCTGGATCCATTCATAGGGGATGATCTGGCAGTCTGTCGCCTGGACGCCCATTTGTCGGAGCGAGTTCCACGGCACTTCATCGTTCGTTCCGGATCGACGGATCTTCGGGAACCCAAAGTGCGTGACATAGGATCTCACAGTGGCTGACGAATCCACAGCAATGGAGTATCCCTTGGGAACGTCACTCAATTGCGTGCTCTCGATCTCCAGCAACGCCAGGTCATTGACCGGATCGTACCGGGCAACGCTCCTCACTGACAACCCCCTGTCTTTGCGGAGCCATTTTGGGTGGATGACGACGATGAGACTGGATGGGGACAGTTGCTGCTGTGTGTCCTCCCCGGAGACAACATGGGCGTTGGTGATCACATAGATACAGTCGTTGGTTCCGCCAGGGAAATTGACAACCAAGCCCGAACCAATGGGGGATTGCAGTGGCAGGTGACCCCTCTGCAGCACTAATGCCACTCTGTCCTTAATCGATTCCTTCCTGTCCGTTGACAACTGAGCAGAAGCTTGGCGACCTTGCGTCAGGGCGACGAAAGCCACGCCGATGACTCCGAGGCACTTCAACTTCTTTCGTTGCATCATCGTTCCTCCTTGAACAATACTCCCCGCTAAGAAACCGTTGATAGAAGATTCTCTGAAGAAGGCCCGTTTCCTCTGTACGGCCAGAAAAATACCACAAGCTTTGCCAACTTGGCAATCATCTGAGGAAGACAGGAAGACCGTTTGAGCGAACCCGCAAGCGATATACATCCGAACAGGACAAGCATCAGCAACACCGTTCGGACTCCACTACCGCCGTTGATACCCTATCTTCGTGGCTGCCGTTCCTTCCGCATGTAGTTCTTCATCTTCTCCCATTCCGCCATCCCGTAGTTCATGTCCTTCTCATCCACCCAGTGGGGGTGGTGGCCGGGGATCATGAATGGAACGAAGACGTAGATGTCAGTGATGCCTTGTTCCCGGATCTTATCGATCTGGTAGACGACGTCCCCTCCTGACGGTGCGTGTGCCCACACCTGCCCGAGAATCTGGCTCTTGCGCAGCTTCTTCTTGGCGCAGAGGTTACTAATGTATTCCTCGTAGTACCCGATGTCTTTCGCCATCGGCCCCAGCGGGGTATCCATCAACCTCTCCCTGTGCGCTTCGAACCATTCGGTGACGTAGCCGTCCATGCGAATTTTCTCGCCACGAACGAACTCCGGCCATCCCGACATATTGCCATAGCCGCGCAGTTCCACCCATTGATATACTTTCACCCTGGGGTACTTGCTCTTGATGTAGCCATACAGGTCGTCATACATGAACTCCAGCTTCTGTCCCAGCCAGTCCACAAGGTCCTGGCTTTGCCATGTGAAGGACTTACCGGTTTCCTTCTCGAACTCGAACCGGTACTCATAGATGAAGTCGGCAGGGAGGAGGGAAAACCAACCTCTCATTTGGTTTCCTGGCTCCTCCTCGCTCAGGGTCGCCACTTCGGTGATGTCAGACAAAGGCTGCAGGTAGCGATCAACCGTGGCGCAGCGGATGTAGTCCCGTGAGGCCTGGTCGTAGAAGTAATCGAGCACGCAATTGTTCGGCGTCATCAGGCGCAACATGATCCGATGCTTGGGATTAAGCTTCTTTATCTCGCGGGCCAATGGGACAATGGCCGGGGTCACTTGCAGAACGGTGAAGTCAAAGGTTGCCAGCCATTTCGCCTGCTCATCCATCGGTTCAGTCGCCCCTTCATAGACACCGAAAGCCGCGGGGGGAGGCAGGGGAACCGCGGGCGCCTTGGTGGGTCTGAACTTGAGCACAAGACCATCGACCGCGTCGGCCTGTCCTCGGTGGACAATGATTGCTGACTTGCCGTCTGCCACCCGCGCCTCGGCGGCATCGAGAACCTCACCTACGGGAAGGACATCCAGCGGAGTCTGGTTCACGTTCTTCACGACGGCATCGACCGAGTCGATACGTACACGACCCAGGTGGGGACCCATGACGCCAACACGAGCGAACGTGGGGAGGTAGGGGAGAGGAAACAGGTAACTCTCGAATTCCTTGCCGGTCCCCGAATAGGATTCCCAGTAGGGCGCAGAACTGACGATGTATCGCCAGTCCCTGCCATCATCGCTGATCCAGACTTTCAGTTGTCCCGTCTGACGCCCGGGTTTGACGCGGATGAAAGTGCCGTAATCGTTCGCGTGGGACGCCATCGGAATGAGACACAGGACTGCAGCGAGTGCGAGTCCCCGCTTCATGGTCGCACCTCCCCGGGATTCACTTTGTATTTCAGGAATGCCTTCGGTCGGAACTCCGGGTAGTTGGTCAGCCACAGGCAGTCGAGGTCGAGGGGACGTTCCTTGCCGTTGGTCAGGAAGACCTCGAGGTAGTGAACGCCGGCTTTGATCGGTAGATCGGCGATCTGTGCCATCGTCCAGCCGTCGCCAAACTGGAGTTTGCCTTTGCGGATTGAGGCGTTGTCGACAAGCACCTCGAACTCGTGCTCCCCCGGGTCACACCGCGTCCGAAGCGTAAGAGTGTAAGCGCCCGATTCCGGGATGGTGACCGGCATTCCCGCGTTGTCCCAATACAGATACTTCTGAGGATGAACGGCCACAGTGAGAGCATTGGGAGTCTTTGCGCCAGACGCGTCCTCCAGGTTGGTGGTTGCGTAGCTCCACCCGGTGGGTGCGGCGTAGACTGCCGCGTCTTCCGCCTCTCGATGAAGCCCGAATCGGGTCATTTCGACCAGAGACGACTCTAAAGTGACGCCCTCTTTGTTGAAGTAAACGAAGAACACGCGTTCCGACTCCGGCGAGACGCTCCCCGGCACCACCCAGTTGACCGTCCCTTCGGCGCATGTCTCCGGGTGGTAGCGCGCCACCCACACTTGAACATCCTCAAACTCGGGCGGTCCCTTGACGGTTCGCGTGACCACGAGGCGCGCATACCTCACCCTCCGCGGAGTGAACCAGGCGACGCGGGCGATATTGTACAGGCGACCATTCGCCGCGTTGGTCCACCCTCCGACCCGTTCCCACGTGCCCTTGAGTAGCCCGTCCTGCGAATCGCAACTCACCTCAAAGTCGGCGTCAAGAGGTTGACCTGTGGCGTCTCCCGCGCCGGGGAATCTCGCCATGACGCAGTTGACCCATTGTGGAGATCCGAGGTCCACCGACAGAATCCATGGCGGGTCCTGCTCCGCGCCTCGCCATGTCGTGCCGCCGAAGTGGGTGGTGTCATCGATCACGTTCTTGGCCGGGTGGTCTGCCGATTCGCTGGTGGCTCTTACCTGCTGAGGGGGTTTGGGCAGCCACACCGCCAGCCGACTCGCAGGGACGTAGCTGCGCCGGCGGAAGTCGGTAGGCAGAAACACGGCAGGACATTCCCTCACCACCTGCCCGGTCTTCGGGTCCTGCTCTACCAGGCGCACGGAGTGAGGGTCAAACCTCTCACCCGCGCCGAAGTAGTTTGAGAAGTTGAGGCGGACATCCGCCGGGAAGTCGTCTTCACTCTGCACCGAGGTGACGGCAATCTTCACCCGATGCTGCCAGTCGGGGTTCCACCAGGCAAAGTCAGCGGCACCAGCACAGGTGTTCGCCAGGAATATCAGGCTCAGGAAACGTGGGAGAATTGCTCTCATGGTTTCACCTCGACGTTTCCCGACTCTACCCTCAGGTAGCTCCTCGGCAGGAATTTTTCATCATTAGTCAACAGCGCGTAGTCCAGGTCCAGTTGCTGATTTTGCGTATCGACGAGATACATTTCGAGATAGTGCACCCCCAGCGGAATATCGCGCGGAGGCAGGGAAATGATCGTCCAGTCGGAGCCTTCGGTTGTGAAAGTCCCGTTGAAGAACGGGTGGTTGTCGAGGAACACCGTGATCGGGTGCTCCTTCAGGTTGCCACGAACTCGCAGGTGCAGACACCATTTTCCGTTCGCAGGTAGGGTAACCGGGAAGCAGGCGATGAGGGCTGCGTGGGACATGGTCCACTTGGGGCACGACAGGATGTTTGCCTTGTCGGTTCCTGACGCGTCCGCATCGGTGAGAGGCCCGCTTCCGAAACCAATGCCGTGCAGTGAGTAGACGGAGGCTTCTCCCTCTCGGATGATGCCAACGCGCGCAACGGCCGGGGGCGGAGGAACTCCCTTTGCATCTTTCGTCCTGAAGTAGACGAAGAACAGGCGTGGTTTGTCATTGGTCGTTGCGCCTTCGGCGATCCAGTTCACCGAACCGACTCCAGACTTCTCGGGGTCGTGCACAGGAGCCAAGGCACGGAAGTCATCAATCCAGGGGACCCCAGACGACTCATGGATCACCAGCCGTGCACATTGGACTTTCCGAGGCGCGAACCACACAGCTCGGTACTGCCCGGAGATGCGCGTGTTATCTCGGTCCCAGTCGCCCACCTTTTCCCACGCCCCGTCGCTCACACCGTCAGCGGATTGAGTCGCCACCTGGAACTCTGCGCGAAGGGGGCAGTGTTGCGTGCTTGGGTGTCCCGGATAGTGCGTCCACAGGCTGTTGATCCATACGGGCTTCCCGAAATCGAGACTCACGATCCACGGAGGGAGTGGCGCGGAAGGTTCCCACAAGGTGGGCTTGAACAGGATCCACGTGTCGGTGACATTGCCAACTGGCATTTGTGGCGATTCGCTGGAGGCGCGAGCCGTTGGCGCCGCGTGCGGGAGATACGGTGGCACCCACCCGGACCGAACGGGTGTGCCCTGGCTCGCCTCGGACGGCAGGAACACGGATGGGGCCACCCGCAAGAAGCTCCCCGTCGCAGGATCAACTTCGACCACTCTGACGGAGGCTGGATCGAATGCTTTCCCACCTGCGAGGGCGCCAAAGTCGAGAGTCACCTGAACCGGGAAATCCTTCTCGGTTTCCTTTGCGGCAACGACCCGCACGGGTACGCGGTGCGACAACGATTCATTCCACCACGGGACCCCGTCCGCGACGGAAACGGAGAATGTCAGGAGACTCAATATTGGTGTGAACGGCATTCGCATAAGAACTCGACCTCCGGAAAAGGTGGCGATGGGCGAGATCACTAAGGAGAGGCAGGGGCACAGAGTGGCGGTTCCCGCCTTCTCGACGAAGCGGGGATTCCCGTGAGCCTCTTTTGAGGAACTGTTATTGACATGACCTCCCTGATCAGTCCCGCCAGCTCGGCGCGTTTCTGTTCGAGACGGCTGCGGTCCTTGGTCCAGACGTGCATCGAGGACAGGATGTCCTTGTCCACCTCCAACGCCTTGTTGACTTCCGCCAACAGGGCCGCGTCCTGTGCCGGGTCCAGTAGCTCGGCGGATTTCTTCAGCACGGCGAAGTACTCGTAGTCCTCCAACCCCTCCCGAGCGTTGGCGAGTCGCATCCCGGGAATGAGCTGGTAATCCGGGCCGGGATAGACAAGCGTTCCGCAGCCGCGGTAGCCGCCGTCCGACCAGTCGCTGTTGGGCCAACGTTCTGCCGGATTGTCTTTCTTGTTCTCATCCGGCAGTCCGGACATCGCGAAGATGAGGAACCCGTCCATCTGGTAATGCCATGCGAACCAAAAGTGCATTCGAGTGGAGATATACGGGCGATCATAGCGACAATATGGGGAATAGTTTCCATCCTTGTCACGGTGCTCGCCGCAAGTGTATGACCAGTATTTCTCTCCGTACTTTTCACGCCGTTCCTTGATCGCCTTGTCGACGGCGCCGTCGATATAGGTCAGATGCGGCGCCCAGGCGTCGATGAGACCGATGGCGCTCTTCCCCGCCTTCAGCTGCAGCGGATCGATGCCGTAGCACAGCAGTTGCAGGTCGGGAGCGAACTGCTTGAAGAAGGTGTGGTGTTCGATCATCTGCAGCCAGCGGGAATTGTCATTGGGTTCGTCGAACAACTCGTAGTAGGAGATGTCATTGATGCCGAGGTCTTTCAGATGCTGGACGTAGGCGGTCAGGAAGTCGCGGTACGCGGGATTCTCATACTGACTCTTCCCCTCGATGAGCTTCTTCAGCGGAACCTTCTTGCCCGTGGCGCGCTCCGTAACCTGCACGTTGGGGTTGTTCATCCACGCCGTCCAACCGGAGTTGCAGCTTAGCGCTGACCAGAACGCGGTCGAACCGTTCTTGAGGCCGTTCTGAATGTACTTATCCAGCGTTGTCCAGTCGAAGGTGAACTTACCCTCGGGCTCGACGTAGATGGGAACCTGCGGGCACAGCGTAATCCAATCGTTTGGAATGGAACTGACGCGGTAGCGCCCGATGACCTCCGCATGTCTGGCGTGCAGCTCCGGCGTGTAGTTGAGCGGTTTGTAGAACCAGTTCCACTGATACAACGAGAACCAGAAATCTGTTTCCAGGGAACTCTTCTTCGGGATGTCAAATCCGTAAGCGCGCACTTCCACTTTGCGGGTGACCGTCTGTCCTCCGGACGCGACGCTCACCGTTCCGCGGTAAATGCCCTCCGGGGTGCCAGGTGGGAGGAGAAAGTCCACCCAGACTGCGCGCACCTCTCCCGTGGGCACGGCGAAAGGGTCCGCAGGCATGAGCGGGTCCGGCTCGTAGGCGCGCGCTGAGAAATCTCGTGGATCGATTCCTTTCAGCCTGACATAGTCCACGCGAGACCAACGGTAGCTGTCGGCCGAAACGACCGTGCCGCGCGGCCCCTTGAGTTGACTGAAGCTGACGCTGACATCCTGCAAGTCCTTCCAGAATGGCGCAACCACCAACTGGAAGGAACCGTACTCGTTCCCCGCCAGGGCAAGGCGAACAGGGTCAGTCAGTGAACCGCGGTACACCGTATCCTTGTAAGTAGATCATCAAATATATTGTCCCCCGAAAAACCGCAATGCGTGCAAAGATTTGCCTTCATTTCCGTGTTCTCCGTGATCTCTGTGGTGAGAAAATGGGGACAGAATTCATGACGATTTACTTATACTTTGTCGCTTTCTGTGAGCGTTCCCACAGCGAAAAGCTGGGTTCTCTTTGATGATCTCCCTCGGTAAAGCCCCGCGAGGTTAATGTCATACTGGAGCTTGCTCCATTCCGCCGTGAACGCCTCGCTGTCATTGACGAGGTTCTTCCAGTCGTCCGCGGACAAGTCCGCGGCTCGGGCAACCTGTTGTCGCGCGGGCCGCGTGCGAGCGTCGAAGTCGTCGACTTGACTTCGGAGGTTGTCGAAAGCCGCATGACGATCCCCCAACTTGGCGAGAGTCTGCTTTCCTTGCGTTATCTCTCGCTCCATCGCTTCCAGCGTGACTCTGGTCGGAGGCAGGAACGCCACGGCCTGGCCGGTGAAAAAGGCTTTCCCCTTGATGGACAGCTCGAATGAGAGACGGTAGTTGCCGGCGTCCAGCAGTTGGTACGCAAATCGGACTGGTCCGTCACCTTGCTGCTGTTTGACCGATTCCTGGTTCACGACCTTGCTCTCGCGTCTGACCGTGAAGGTGCCACTCACGGTGTCGGATGCGCCATTGTAGGTGATGGCGATGGCGCCGGGGCCGTAGAACAGGTGACCCGTATCGAAGCTCGTGACCCGAGGCAATGGCTCCCCTTTTGGGCGTCCCTGGAAGATGGCGTTTCCGAAGTTCTTCGGCTCATGGAAGCCACGGTCAGTGGGAACCCACTGCGACCATTCGTGCAGACTTCCCTGGTTACGACAGAACTGCATTCCCCACCGTTCATCCATGCCTGGAGTGGTGACCACGTGACCGGGTGCGGAGGCTAACTCACCAAATGGGATCCTCTGCTCAATCGTCCAGCCGCCGTCAAACCGTCCGGATTTACACTCCCAATCGGGAGTGTAGTTGGTTGAATCTCCCGCGCGAGTGGATGCGTCGTACCGCGCAGCAAGCGGAATCGTCACGAACTGGAAATACTTCTCCTCGGTTCGTCCCGGGTCGAGGAACAGCTCTGGCGCGTCTTCGAATTTGATAAAGTCGCGCGCGTCTTCTGCGCCGCCCACCATCAGCTTGGCCATGTTGGCCTCATGCAACGTCCAGAAGAGATACAGGCTGCTCGCGTCATAGGCCACTCGCACTTCCGTTTTCTGGGTGGGCCGTCCGGCGTGTTTGAACAAGGCGAAGTCCTTCGCCACCTCCGCAGTTTTCCAACAGGCATCGCGCATTTCGCCATCGATCGTTGGTGAGGCGTCTGTCCAGTAGACGTTCAGCACCCGTTCGTCCGGTTTCGGAAATCCCTTCTCGTCCACTCCCCAGAGCGCCTGAGAGAACAGGGCCAGCAAAATGCTGCAAGCAGCGAAACGTATATCTGTCTCCTTTCCCGTGTATGCGTCATTGCGCAAACGCGCGCTGCGGTGTAGAATCTACTCGCAGTATACCGAAGTGTCAACCATAGGCGTGCGCCTTAGATGATCGGGGGTCGGTGTGAAATATCTTTCAGAGCAATTGGCGTAGGGGATCCCGACGCGTCGGGACCGCGCCGTTCCTTGTTTCTCCTTCCCCTCGCTCCCAAGCACCAGCACGGCGGCAGGGGGGACGGCACGGCGACCGTCCCCTACGCCCTTACGCCGCCTTAACATCTGATTATTCAATGCGCACACCATAGTCCACGCCTGCGGCGCAGGAAACTCGTCATGGTAAATGCCGTGGCTCTGTTCACTTCGCAATCCGCAGTTTTGCAGGGAGGAGCGATGCCATGTCTACACCAACGAGTCGGATCGCGTTGCGCCCGGAAGATGAGGCTCGCGTCAAGGAATCAGGAAAGCTGAGCAAACAACTGAACAGGCTGCAGGAGACACTCAGCCGGATACGTTCTGCCCCGCCGGCGGGACACGCTCGGAATAGGAAGGAATTGGAGGCTGCGCTGACGAAGGCACAGACAGCGATGGAGACTTCTCTGAGTATCCCGGACACTGACACGCAGACCTCCAGAACGCAGAGAAAGGAGCTGAAACGCCTCTGTCAGTCGCTCGAGGTCCTGGATCAGCAGAATAGATTCTCGGATGTGATCAACAAGAGGTTGCCGAAGAAGGGCATCTATATTGGCATCGATCTCGGAGGGACGAATGCACAGGTGGCAGCCGTGTCGTCACGCGGGGAGACCCTTGCAAGCAAAAAGGTGGCTGTGGCCGGAATTGAGGACCCTGAAGAGGTCACATCTCTTCTCGCCTCAGAAGTGCAGTTGCTGGTAAGTGAGACGGGCGGAAAATGGAAACAGGTGGTGGGTCTCGGCATCGGTGCGGCGGGCACGATTGACCTTGAAGAAGGCGTCGTTATCTTCGCCCCCAACCTGAACTGGCGGGATGTGCCAGCGCGGTCCATGCTGGAAACCAAGCTGAAAATTCCCGTGACCCTCGACAACGATGTAAATGTCGGCACCCTCGGCGAGTGGGCGCTCGGAGCGGGCCGTGGCTATCAAACGATTGTGGGAATCTTCTGGGGTACGGGCATTGGCGGTGGACTGATTGTCAATGGCGAACTGATCCGCGGAGCGAACGGGATGGCCGCAGAGGTGGGTCACATGGTGGTAGACCCACGGGGACCCAAGTGTGGCTGTGGCAACATCGGGTGCATGGAATCCATCGCCGGCAGACGGTCCATCGCCCGGGACATTCGATCGGCTATCCGCGCGGGAGAAGCAACCATCATCACCGAGCTTGTCGGGAAAAACCCGAAAGTCATTCGCAGCGGGGATCTCCGGGAGGCGGTCAAGCAGCGGGACAAGGTTGCCCTTCGGGTACTGAAGAACGCAGCGGCGGCCGTGGGGCTTGGGATGGCCAACATCGCGAACCTTGTCGATCCGGACGCGTTCATCATTGGCGGCGGCGTGGTCGAGGCTCTCGGCGAGTGGATCGTGGAGGAGTCCACCGAAGCAGCGAAGAAGGACATTATCTCTGTCGACCAGAGGCAACTCACCGTACTTCCCGCAATGATCGGCGACAACGCTGGCGCCCTGGGTGGAGCGATCCTGGCGATGCGAATGGGCGAATGAGCGAATGGGCGAATGGGCGAATGAGCGAATGGGCGAATGGGCGAATGGGCGAATGGGCGAATGAGCGAATGGGCGAATGAGCGAATGGGCGAATGGGCGAATGGGCGAATGAGCGAATGGGCGAATGGGCGAATGGGCGAATGGGCGAATGAGCGAATGTGATCGCGTCCTAATAATTGGTGGTGGAGTTGTTGGCCTTTGCTCCGCCTACTATCTTTCGCAGTCCGGGCGGGAAATTGTGCTGCTGGATCAGGGAGATATCGGCGCCGGCGCGTCTTTCGGCAACGCGGGTCTGCTGGTCGTGAGTCACTGCAAACCGCTGGCTGCTCCGGGTGTCCTCAAGTCCGGACTCCAGTGGTTGCTGGACGCTGAAAGTCCCTTCTACATCAAACCCCGCGCAGACTTCAGTTTGGTGAACTGGCTGTGGCGATTTCGCGGTTTCTGCAATCGGGCCCACGTGCTCCGCTCCATTCCTGTGCTCCGCAAGCTGCATGTCGCGAGCTTCCGGCTTTACCAGGAGTTGAGCGAACTCCCCGGCATGGATTTTGGGCTGGAACATCGCGGATTGCTGATGCCATGTTTGACGTCGGCTGCACTCAATGACGAAATCAGGGAAGCCGAGATGCTATCAGAGCACGGAATCGAGTATCGTGTGCTCGGGCGTGAAGATGCCCACTCGATGATGCCTCAATTAACACCGACAGTAATGGGCGGAATCTACTTTCTGGCGGACGGGCACCTCGATCCGGCGAAGTTCCTTGAGGCGATGGCTGGTTGCGTCCGGGCCCGCGGTGTGACGGTGATGACAAAAACGGAGGTTATTGGATTCCGCACTGCGTCCTCCCGAGTAGAAACTGTGGAGACTACCCGTGGAGATTATGCCGTGGGGGAAGTCGTGTTGGCGACCGGCGCGTGGTCAGGATACTTGAGCCGACAATTGGAACTGAGTCTGCCCATCCAACCAGCAAAAGGCTACAGCATTACGGTGCGTCGGCTGAACACCGCGCCATCCATCCCCATCCTCTCCAACGAGACCAAGGTGGCCGTGACACCGATGGGAGGGTTGCTTCGGTGCTCCGGGACGCTCGAAATGGCCGGACTGGACCTGTCGATTAATCGACGCCGCGTCGATGCAGTCCTCAATGGCGCCCGAAAACTCATTGACGGACTGGATGAGCCGGAACTCGTCGAAATCTGGCGAGGGCTGCGGCCCTGCACTCCCGACGGCCTACCGGTTGTCGGGCGCGCTCCCGGGTACGAGAATCTCGTCGTGGCGGCAGGTCACGCCACCATCGGCCAGTCGCTGGGCCCGGTCACGGGAAAGCTCGTCTCGGAGATCGTCCTCGGCGATACTCCCTCGCAGGACATCGCGCCCCTCCACTGCGCGCGTTTCTCATAGAGCCTGCAGTTTGGAAATTTGCAGTTCTGGTGGGTAGGAGGTGTCTACCAGAATCTGCAAAACTACAGTAAAACAGTTTGAAGACAGTGACACCCGACAGACATATCGCGCAATTCCGGCAAGCCGATATCCTCTGGTAATCGTGGAGCGTCCTTCAGTTGCGGTCGCATTTGGAGACAACAGTGCTCGAGTCCTCTGCTATCGATCTCGCCCACCACGCGCTTAATGTCGCGCAACACTGCGGCGCGAAGTACGCCGATGTCCGGGTGACGCGCTATCTTCGCCAGAACATCATGTGCGAAGATGAACGCGTCAGCGGCATCACCGATTCAGAAGACATTGGGTTTGGTGTTCGCGTACTGGTGAACGGCGCGTGGGGTTTTGCTGGATCGAACGGCTTGGTCAACGAAGAGGTCGAGCGTGTTGCCCGACAGGCGGTGGAGATCGCCATGGCATCTGCATCGCCCCTTCGCGATCCGGTGCGCCTGGTTCACGAAGCTGCGCGACAGAGTGAGTTTCGATCATCCTGCAATATCAATCCTTTCACCGTTCCCGTCGAGCAGAAAGTGAGCCTCCTTCTTGAGGTTGATCGACGGATGCTCAAGTTCGTCGAAATCAAGAAGGCGGAGTCCCGCATGTCCCTTCGGCGGGATGAGCGCATCTTTGCCAGCAGTGAGGGATCGTTGCTGCAGAGCGACCTGTTCGTTACCAGCGCCGTGTGCCGCGCCACCGCTGTGGGGGATGGCGACGCCCAATCCCGCACCTACGAGCCACCGCCGCTCTCGATGGGATATGAGAACATCGACGCAGCAAGCCTCCTCGCCAACGCCGACCGCATCGCGGAACAGGCCATCGCCAAGCTGCGTTCGCAACAGAGCCCTATCGGCCTGAAAGACCTGATCCTCGATCCACACAATCTGGCGCTCACCATCCACGAGTCCGTCGGACACGCAACAGAGCTTGACCGCGCGTTGGGAATGGAGGAATCACTGGCGGGTCGCTCTTTCGCCACGCCCGACAAGCTGAACAGCTTGCGGTACGGCTCGCCACTCATCAACTTTGTGGCCGACAACACGCTCCAACACGGACTCGCAACCTGGGGTTCCGATGACGACGGGGTGGAAGGACAGCGGTGGCACATCGTTGCGGACGGCGTCTTCCGCGGGTACTCGACCTCCCGTGAAGTCGCGGGCGAGATTGGGCTTGAACGCAGCACCGGCGGTTGCCGCGCCGACCACTGGAGTTCTATTCCCATCGTGCGCATCCCGAACTTATCACTTGCCCCGGGCAGGCAACCACTCTCATTGGAGGAATTAATCGCCGACACCGATGACGGCATTTACATCGAGGGCATGGGGAGCTTCAGCATTGACCAGATGCGGTGCAACTTCCAGTTCGGTGGCGACGCGTTCTGGGAGATCAAAGGGGGACGGATCGTGGGAATGCTGAAGAACGTTACCTACCAAAGCATCACGCCGAAGTTCTGGAATTCATGTGACGCCATCTGCGATGCGCGGTTCTGGGTTCCCAACGGCGTCCTGAACTGCGGCAAGGGCGACCCCATGCAGATCAACCGCATGACCCACGGCGCGTCGCCCGCGCGGTTCAGGAATGTGGCCGTAGGAGCCGCTCGGGTATGATATGCTGTTGCACTGGATCAACCTGAGCAGCGAACGTCAGAGAGCGGTCCATCCCGCAGCACATGCCGTGTCAGAAAAGGGGACTCTATCGATATGACCGAGAAAACAAATGAAGACCCAATGCAGTGGTTTCGCGAAGCGCGTCTGGGTATGTTTGTGCACTGGGGCATTTACTCCGTGCTGGGGCATGGAGAACAGCCGCTGTATCGAGAGCTACTTAATCCTTCGGAATACGCGAAGCTGGCAGACCAGTTCCGCGCCGAAAGGTTCGATCCACACGACTGGACCGCCACCGCCAAGGCCGCGAACATGCGATACATGGTCCTCACTGCCAAACACCACGATGGCTTCTGCCTGTGGAACACGAACACCACTCGTTACAACGCAGTGGAACGGGGGCCTAAGCGCGACCTGATCGCCGAATACGTGCGCGCCTGTCGCAAAGTCGGGCTGCGGGTTGGGCTCTACTACTCGCTGCCCGACTGGAGCATCCCCGCCTTCTGGAGCGGCCCGGAAAATGACCGGAAAGGGTACCGCGACTTTATCCGCATGGGATGGAGGCAGATGGAGGAGCTGGTCTCGAACTACGGACGCATCGATCTGCTTTGGTTCGACGGCTCACACTGGCCCACCGCGCAGCAGTGGCGATCCACTCAGTTAGTGAAGATGATCCGAAGTCACCAGCCAGACATCATCATCAATGATCGACTGCCCAAACCGAAGGCCGGGGGCGATTGGGGTTACGCAACGCCGGAGCAGCGCATCGGCGGGTGGATCGATGAGCCGTGGGAATCGTGCATTACTTCGACGCGCAAGTTCTGGGGATACCACGTCTGTCACGAAGATCCTGCCATGTGGTACACCGACCGCGAACTGCTCACGATGTTCGTCCAGTGCCTCAGCAGCGGCGGCAACCTGTTGTGGAACGTGGGACCGTACGCCAACGGCGAGTTACCCACGCGGTACAAGGAGCAGACGCGGCGCTTGGGTGACTGGGTTCGCAGAAACAGGAAGGCCATCTACGGCACTCGACCGGCGAGGTTTGAGTTTGCCTACGGCGGCTTTCAGACGGTCAAGGGAAATCGTCTCTACCTCTTCTTCCTCTTCTGGCCGGGGAAGGAATACAGCCTGCCGGGTTTCAACGAGAAACTGCGCTCGGCGCGGTTTGTGGACGGTGGAGGCACGGTCGACACGGTGCAGGAGCCACACCGCATCGTCGTGAAGAATCTGCCCTCGGACGCGCCCGACCCCTGCACCGTTGTTGAGTTGACTTTTGACGCGCCGCCCACCGTTCATGAGTGGGCTGCCTGCCGACTCCACAACTACCCCATGCCGCCCATGGCGGAGTGGGCGCGGCTGTAGTGACCCAGGGAACACAGGCGATGGAGATTCAAGAGGAGGTTTCCACAAATGCGCAACATGCTGACGATGATGTTCGTTCTTCTTATCAACACCACGGTGTGTCGCGCAGACGACGTCATCAAGAATGGCGACTTTTCCCAACCCGCGGGGAACGACGCGAGAATGCCCGCTGCGTGGCGACTTCCCGAGGGCGGTCGCTGGCAGCGTGACTTGGCGGGTGGACCTGCCGAAAAGGCATGTCTCCGTTACGATGGCAGAGACACAGCGACCGCGCCGGTGGTGCAGGTTTGCGATTTTTGCACACCCAATGCCACTTACGAATTGAGTGCGATGGTAAAGAGCGACGGTCAAGCTCAACCTGTCTTTCGAGTCATCGACAAGCACACACAGAAGCAGCTTGCGGTGGTCACTGGAACAACCGACAAGGACTGGCGTCGTGTGACGACCTCGTTCAATACCGTCGATGCCGACATCGTGGTGGAGATTTACGGCAATCCTTCCGATATCTCGGGAAAACCGGAGGCGCCTGGCCGCTGTTGGGTCGCCGACGTGCGAATCGCCAAGGCTGCCACTACGCCAGCTCCACAAACCATGCCTGACCTCGGCGAGAACCTTGCCCTCGGCAAGCCCTATACAATGACCCCGCCCAACTACAGCCTCTGCGCGGACGCCGACGATAGAGTGCAACTGACCGACGGCGCATACACCGATGGGCACTTCTGGACGCGAAGGACGACAGTCGGCTGGAGTGGAGTGACTCCCAAATTCGTCACGATCGACCTCGGTGCAGACCTGCCTGTCAAGGGAGTCTCCTTTAGCACCGCTGCGGGCGTCGCTGAGGTTCACTGGCCGACACAGATTCTCATCTTTGTCAGCAGCGATGGCAAGGAGTGGCGCGAGGTCGCCGACCTCGTGGCACTCTCCGCACAGCGAGAGCCGCTCCCCGACTATGGCGCATACTACGTTCGCCGCTTGTGGACGGATCAACTGCGAACCCATGGCAGGTATCTGCAGCTCTGCGTGGAATCGGACAGACGATACACGTTTGCGGATGAAATCGAGGTGTACCGGGGAAACGACGAGTGGTTGGCAAGCGCTTACTCGGGCAAGGCCATCCCCAATGTGGAAGCCTACATGGACACTCGACGCATTACCGGACTGATCCAGGCGCAGTTCCGTCGCGACTTGGATGCAGTTCGAGCGGATATTGCTGACCTTCCCGCGAATGCTCGAGCGCCCTTTGCTCAGCAGGCAGACAAACTCGCAGCCAGGATCGATACCACGCCCCCTATTCCGATGGAAGGTTTCCGCCGCGAACTCTGTGAGTTCGATGCCGTGTTGCCGATGACCGATCTCGAACGGGACATCTTCAAGTTGCAGGCAGCCGTTTGGCGCACACTGAAGAAGCCTTTGCTCCGCGTCTGGTGGAAACAGCGATGGGATCCCCTTGATCCGTCCGAGGAACCGCAGAGCGCGGCAGCGGCTCCTGTCCTCCAAGTCCACACGATGACCAACGAACACCGCGCAGATGTCTTCAATCTGACCAACGCCAGCGCTGGTGACCAGCGCGTTCGCATGAGAATCGCCGGGCTCCCCGGCGGAACGAATCCGGACTATGTGAAGGTGCATGAGGTGCCGTCGGTGGGGACGCGCTGGTTTGTGGCCGTTGCCGCCGCGTTGCCGGAGGCGGAGCGCAGCGGGGATGACTATGTGGTCACCGTTCCATCCGGGATGACACGGCAGGTGTGGCTGTCTTTCAACCCGAACAAGCTTCCCGCGCAGTTCTATCAAGGAAAGGTGGAGATTCAGAGCTCTGTTGCGGGAAAGCTGGAAGTTCCCATTCACCTGCGGGTGTATCCACTTCGCTTCCCCGACGAGACGAGTCTGCTTCTTGGCGGATGGACGTATACCAATACGGAGAGCATTTACGGTGTCACTCTCCGGAATCGTCAAGCCGTTATCCGCCACCTCCAGGAGCGATTTGTGAACGCCCCCTGGGCCACGTCGTCCGCGCTGCCTGAGGGAGCCTACGACGCCGCCGGAAACATGACGCAGAAACCAGACACGTCGAACCTCGACAACTGGGTTGCTCTGTGGCCGAAGGCCAAGCTGTACATGGTGTTCAAAGCCGTGGGAGGTTCATTCGCCGGGTCCAATATCGGCGATCCGCTGTTTGCGGTCAAAGTTGGCAACTGGGCCCGTTTCTGGGGAGACCATCTGTGGAAGCGAGGGTTGAAGGCGAATCAACTGGGGGTTTTGATCGTCGATGAACCCAACGCCAAAGAGCAGTATGACATCATCACCGCATGGGCGAAGGCCATCGAGGCGGGGGAGCCGGGCATCGTCACATGGGAAGACCCCCAACCAATAGAAGATAAAGACTGCCTGGAGATGTTCGCGAGCGTGGACGTCCTCTGCCCCATCCGCGGCGCTTTCCTGTCACGGCCAGACTGGTACCGGGAACTGTTCATCAAGCAGCAGCGCGAAGGGCGTGATCTCTGGTTCTACAACGCCGACGGTCCAGCGCGCACTTTCGATCCGTTCTCCTACTACCTCGTGCAGCAATGGCACTGCTTCAAGGTCGGCGCCAAAGGCTCCTGCTTTTGGGCGTTTGGCGACAACGGAAATGTCTCCTGCTGGAATGAGTATCCGGCAGAAGGGAATGGCCCTTACTGCCCAACCTACCTCGATGACGAGAGCATCACCGCGGCGAAGTACATGGAAGCCATCCGCGAGGGTGTTCAGGACTATGAGTACCTCACCATGCTGAAGAACCGCGTGGGCGCCCTCGAGAAGAAGGGCATTCCTGCAGAGGAACTTTCGCAGGCCACAAAGCTGCTGGAAACTGCGTGCGATCGTGTGATGGCGATGGAGAAGGGCGCGAACTACCGATGGGATGAGGAGAAGGATCGTGGCGTCGCGGATCGGGTGCGAGTAGAAATACTCAACGCCTTGAGCGAACTCTCCGATAACCGCTGAGGGTGTATCCCGTGATTACGGGGGTATCTGATCGGACTCTGTGAGTCCGCTTTGTACACCATTGCCCGTACCCGTAGGATAAAGCTTCTGTAGTTTGGCAAATCTGCAGTTCTGGTGGGTAGGAGGCGTTTCCAGCGATTTTGCAGTGGCTGCGGCAACGTCAGTCGCTCTCTCTACTCCTCAAACCGCCACTCCCCATACGCCGCCGGTTCGAGGAAGGAACCCTCCACACTGCACCAGGTGGAGTTCTCTGCCGGCGTGGATTGTCGGACACGAGCGAGGTTGCAGCGATAGACCGTGCCGGTTGAGGGCGGTTGAGTCTTCAAGCCAGCGAACGGAACGGACATCTCGACCGTCCACGACTTGTCAGCGACCGCGGTAGCGCTGGAAATGGCGAGGTCGGGAGCGCTGTCAGCGTAGATGCCGTCCCACACCGTGTTCGCAGGATTGACCACGATGTGCCAGATGTCTTTCGGGTTGTCCCGCGTCACATCCAGGAAAACCTCGACCACGTCATTGACGAAGATGCGGGCGCTGTCGTGATCACGGCAGTATTGCCGAATGTTGTCCATGTCGTCTTCCTGACACTCCAGCGAGATGTACAAGTTACTGTTGTCCCAGGCAATTCTCCCCGTAGTTTGGGTCTTCGCTGGGTCGCGGGAGCCCGTCTCGCGGAACACGTCGGCAACAGAGGCAGCCTTCCACGCCGCGTCAGACAGGTCGCCGTCAATCTTAGGCGCGGCTGTCCCGGCAGGGAGTCGTGGCACGGTTAGCTTGCGGTTCTCCGGCCCCCACAGAGCCATCTGAACCTTGCCGTAGAGCTTCTGGTTCTCCGCCCATCGCTCGAGGTTGACAACCGACAGAGAGCCAACCTTCTCTTGAATGAACTCCCCGTAAGCTTCATCGGACAAGTACAAAGGGGAGGCTGAGGGATTCTCAATCATCCCGGCCTTCCGCATGTTGTAGTGGAGCATGGTCAGGTTGTCGCCAAACATCTCCAAGCGTTTGCGTTGCGCTTCCGTTTCCACTGCTGGCAGAGCTTGAGTGTAAAGCCTCTCAATTTCGGTCCAATGGGGCTGCCAAACCGCGGCGACGGTTTCATACCAGACTTCGTGGTCGGGATAGGGCTTTGACCGAATATACTCCTGCAGCGCTGCGTCGGAGACGCGGTAGATGCCGTCGATCATGGGCGCGGCAGGGCCATAGGCTCTGTTAAGAAAATCACGATACAGCTTATCGACGTCCGCGTCGCAGTCCCACATCAGCTTGCACGCAAGATAGTTCGCCGCGGCTCCGTAACCCCAGGCTTCGATGCCGGTGTATCCGACGGACTGAATTTTGCTCTTCTTCAAGGCCGGGAAGACCAGCTTCATAATGGACAACCCCGGAGGCAGCGGAGCGCCGACGGCGTCCCGCATCCATGTGGAGTAATCGGTCCATCCGAGATTGGAGGTCAGCTTGGCCCAGGCAGGAAGTAGTCGCGCGAACTCGTCCGCACGCTTGGGTTGATAGAGCTTGAACCCGTAGGCGCTGTTCATGGCCATCTCGATGAAGACGTTAGGCTCCAACTTGACCGGCTTCAGAGGTGGGTAAAGTCCTTCGTAGTAGGCATATCCGCCAATGAGCCGGTCGGGGTGCTTGCTGGCGACGGTCCGCGCCACTTGATTGTAGAAGTTCAGCAGGATGGGAGTGTAGGAATAGCCCCGGCCATCGAAGTCGCCAAAGGGGCCGGTTGTGTCACGGTCAGCCAGCGCCTGACATGCGGAACAGAGGCACCAGCCCTGTCCATCGCTGGGAGAGATGCTTTCGGACTGCTTTTTCGGACTGGCATCGAACTTGCGTGTTACACTGGCCGCGAAAGCCTGCGTGAGGTCCGAGTTGGTCAGACAGTACTTGTGGGAAGAATAGAAGCCCGGTTTGGGTCCGGTATAAATGGGTTCCCGGGTCCCGTCGGCGCGCATCGGCGCAAATTCGGGATGATCCTTCAACGCGTCTACTCCCGGATGCTCATCAAAGGCGTGCGAGGCTTCAGGCGCTATGCTTCCGCCCAACCGGTTGCGGGCAAACCACTGCCGCACGTCGTCATTCCTGCCCTGAACGGAGTGGAGCTGGCGACTCAGGATGTCGGGCGATCCTGTTACATCCATCGACTTGAGGAAAAGCCCTCTCGAGTGGTCCGGTACGTCCTCCCCCCACTCGCCCGGCATAAGCCACCTCGCCCCGACGGCGTCTTCGAGAAACGTGTATGCGCCGAAGAGTGTGCCGCGGCTGACACAATGCCCGAAGTAGTAGTACAAGGGATGCGGGCGCCACTTCTCTTCACTCTCGTTGTGATCCCGGCCGACGATGTAGAGGTTCTTCCCTTTGGTCGCAACGCGAAAGCCCTCTAATGGCAGCCCAACGGCAGACAGCCCTACCTGATGCGCTGCGGCATTGTCCCCAAGACAGATCATGGGAGTCTTCGGTTCGTTGACGATGGGCAGAAGCGCGAAGGTAGACACATTCAGCACACGCTGCAACTCCATCGCCGCCGTGCGCACGGAGGCGGGCGCGTCGGGGGCGTGATAGATGACGTACTCAGATTTCCCGCCATTGGCAATGGGGAGGGTTCCGCGGGGAACTGGAATTGGCTGGAGATTCTCTGGAGCGGTGACTGTCTCGGATTGCGGCTCACTGACCGCCATGCTGCGTGAGAGATGAATACCATAGATGACGCCGCTGAAGTATTCGCCCTTCCGGTTTGGAGGGTCCTGCGCTACCCCCCCCATGATCGCAGAACCGGGAATCGTGAAACGCACGGTGGGCGGACAATCGATGCTGACATCGATTTGCGCGTCCACGTAGAGAGTCAGTTTGTTGTCCCGCACATTACGCTCAACGGTGATGCGATGGCACTGCCCGTCGATGACCTTTTCCGTTCCCTGCAACTCCATGAATTCTCCGCTGGTTTGGTCCTTAACGCTGAACCAGACGACTCCGTTGGACCGGACCTCGAGCCCGAGGGACCCGCCGTACCAGATGCGTTGAGTAACGTCCGAGTTCGTTGGCTTGATCAGAGCGTCGAGGGTAAAGGGCTGCTTCGCGCCGGTCACCGATTCCATCGGTCCGCTGATGAGCACCTTTCCCGTTGCTCCATCAAACAGCAACCCTTTCCCACAAGCGTCTTCCGTCCACCGAACGTTGCCTGCAAGTTTGCCTTGGTGCGATTGATTGATCTGGTTGCTAACCGTGTCGCCCCCGCCCTCACTCAAAGTCCAAAGCGAAAGGGTGCGATAGCTAACAGAAAAAGGATTGCCAGCCGCAAGGCAGCCGGAGACTTGGAGCCATAGACTCGCGGCGAGCAGATACATGGTGTGTTGCATCGTAACAGACCTCCAGACAGTAGTTGCGCAGGGAGACGAAAAGAACTTACCGCTTGGCAAAACCCATCCCCCCGACGCTATTGGGTTCATAAACCTACCTTCATACACAGTAGGTGTTTGGCGGCATACACCCCGGCCGCTCCCGCGGCGAGGAAGTACGCGGGATCATGGACAGCCGAACGGCCCATACTCTTCACGTCGAGAGAGTGGTCCTTCATATACGCAACGGCGGTCTCGCCCGTCTCCTTGACGATGGTGTGCCGGTCGCCGACCCGCTGCTTGCGCAATTCCTCATCGATTTGCTTCGCCCGGTCATCCGGAAGTTGAGGCAGGACAACCGTGGAACGCGTTTGACATGCCCGCGTAAGCACCGTCGCCGTGTGGTGGCTCAATCCTCGGTGACGCTCACGTGGGTCGGCAAAGCTGATTCGTGGAATCACGACGGCCTCACCTCCCAGTTGATTCACGACGTCGATATGATGCCCCTGCTCGATCCCTGAAAACCCAAAACTTGTTCCGGTACCCACGTGTCCTGGCCCCGGGGCAACGATCACCACGTCTGCCGCGGAGGACGCCATCAGCGCCGTGTAGATGTTGACTGCCTCAACATCGCCACCGAATGCCTGTCCGCAAGTGACGGTGGTGTGGATGATCCCCCGTTCCTTCAGCTCCCTGACCAGATGGCTGAAAGCAAGCGGCAATGCGGCCGAATCTGTCATCAGGTACACGATCCGGGCGCGGCGCCCACACCGCTCCTCGAAGGTCGCTTGCACTCCCGCTGCCGCGGGAGCGATCATGCTGTGCAACATGGCGAGAACAATCGGCTTGCCATCGAGCGATGAAAAGTCCGCGACCCACCGATGCTGCGGGTGGTCGTCTTCCTCAATGCACGTCACGTTCGTCTGCATCGGGGTGTAACGCAACTTCATGATGTGCCCCACCGCGTGTACCGGCGCGCTGCGACGGGACAGATTGGAAATGACGAAGTGCACTCCACCGGTACCCAGCGCCAGCTCTACCGCGGTGGTGTTCAGAAGCACCTCGTCTCCCACTTGCGCTTCACCCGTCAGTTGCGGGTAATTCACCGCCGTACCGTAGAACACCTCCGACTCAACCTCGAACCGCTGGATATCTTCCCCCGCCTCGAGACACCGAACCAATTCCGCCTTCATCGTGCGCCGAAGTCGCGTCGCCATTCAACTCCCTCCCCCTACGAGCGGCATTGTAACACCGGAACTGGACTTTGAGGAATATACTCGTTACGGGTGAAAACACCCCCTCACCCTGCCCTTTCCCCCCATCGGGGGAGAGGGCAGGGTGAGGGGGGTGGAGTCATAGCCGATATGAGCCGCCCGAAAATCATACTGACCACAGCACGTTGAGCACTGGACATTCTCCCCTCCGTCCCTGCATGGTTGCGCGCATCGGCACATATTGGTATACTCCGGCGACCAATGGAGTACGGGGAGGGAGAACGTCCATGCGCGGCTCTGCCCTCTGCTCATCGGAGAAGGAGACGGAATATGCGCTTTCCACTACTGGTGATCGGGATGGCCTTGTTGATGAGTTATGCGGCCGGTGATCGGGGAGTCACGGCGAAAGCGGACCGAGATATTCACCGGGAGGGCACGGAGTGGTGCGACATCTACATCCCCAGGGCCAATGCGCTTGACAAGCCTCGGGTTCTGCTGATTGGGGATTCGATCACAAGCAACTATTGCCCTGTCGTCGCCAAGAAGCTGGAAGGCGTGGCCTACTGCGCGAAGCTCGCAACCTCCTCCAGTGTTGCCGATCCCGCTTTTCACCATCAGTTGGCAACCATGCTCTCCGGTTACCATTACGCCGTTGTTCACTTCAACAGCGGCCTTCATGGATTCGGCTACACGGAGGGAGAATACCGAGATGGCTACGAGGCGACGCTGAAGCAGATACGAGAACAGTTGCCAGACGCCAAACTAATCCTTGCTCTAACCACCCCACTGCAGTCCACCAGCAGCTCAAACCGCCACAATCCACGCGTTGACGAGAGGAATGGGATGGCCCGACAACTGGCCGAGGAATTGAGGGCTGATATCAATGACCTCCACTCCCCGTTAAAGGATCATCCTGAGTACTACCGGGACCCGTTCCACTTCCTGCAGCCTGCCATCGAGATGCAGGCAGAGCAGGTTGCGGCGAGGATCAAATCTCTCCTTCCCGAGGAAAAGGCACAGTGAGGCACCCTCAAATGGCCTTGTGCCTCAAAGCTTGCACCAACTCCCCAAGCGCAGATAGCTCCTGCAGTTATACTCGTTACGGGTGAAAATACCCCCTCACCATTGGTCATTCGTAAGGACGGTCTCCCCTCCGAATCCGCGTAGATTTTCGGTGACGCAACTCAGTGCCTTGACATTTGCACCTTCTATCCTTAAAATACCGCCACTCGACAATTCTGTCTGGAGGATACAATCCAATGAACACGACCGTTCGCTGTCTCGTGAGTTTGCTTATTGGCGGATTGCTGGCTGGGTGCGGACAAGTGATAAAGACGGAAGCCCCAACGCCGCCCCCGACCGGGCCGCCGACTTCTCCGGAGCCCGAACAGACTGTGCCATCGCCTGAGGAGGTGGCTCCCGCAGATGAGGAGCAAGCTGCCATTCAGTATGATCCGCGGATTGATCTCGAGTTGATGTCGGCGGGACTGAGTCGAGCAAAACTGAGTGCCCAGGGCGATAACTTCGCTGAGATGGGATCGGAGTTGAGGAACGTTGGGTCCCTTCTCGGGTACATCGAGTCTCACCTCTCGTCCGTTGTGCTGGACGTTGGATCCCAACGCGTGGGGCTTCGGCTGGAGCAGAACGATCTGCGGGGGGCAGGACTCGCCTTGCAGCAGATGACCGCAGAAATCGATGCAGTCAATGCTTTGTCCGAAAACAGTGATCTACAAGTCAGGCTGACCGACCTGGAGACCAGTCTCGTATCAGGAGACACTGCGAAGGCGAAGGAGCTGGTGGGGCAACTGTCTTCCATCGCTGATGATCCGGCATACGGATATATCCAGTCTATCCGGGGCGCGCTGTTGGGGGCCACGGATGCAGCCTTGCGGCAGCCACCAAAGAAACGGGTTGTCCTGGCGGAGTTGGAGAGTGTCGGGGAACTGATTGCCGCGGTGAGACAGGGACTGGATACGCCGGTGACACAACCTTCCGTTCCGTCGGCTACCACATTTCCACCTGCGGCTGCGACGCGCCTACCGGGAATTAACTCCGGCCCGCCCCCCGTTAGCAAAGTGAATCCTGCTCCGTTGCCACCGGTCAGCACACGGACTCCTCGGAGACCGGTCAGGAGACGGGCACCGGGGCCGCCGCGTCCCGCCGCCCTGCCCGTCCCCGCCGATTCCTCGCCGGCCCAGCCATCCCCTCCGCCGCTGTCCACCCCGCGGACCGGGAAGGCCGCACCGTAGAGATCGTCGGGTTCTCGGCGAGAGCCCCTATTCGGGCACAATCGCCAATATCGTGCTGACGCGCTTCTCGGCCCCGCTCGACGGACTGCTGCGGACCTTGCCATGAATAACCAGCGTTGTAGAACCGCCTCCGTCGAGGTTCACAGCGTCCACGGCTCCGAGTCGCCTCATGATCTCCGTGAGCTCTTGGAGTGTTGCCCCGATACTCTCCGAAGGACTTCGACCGTCGACAGTCACCAAAAGCGCTTCTCCTGTTGCCGTCAGACCAAATGCCGAGCGCGGGGCGCGCCCCGACGTTATGTCCGCGCGAAAGCGCTCCTCTGCCGCAGTGATTTTCGTGTGTCCTCCTGCGAGCAGTCTCGGTCCTGCCTCAAGGACCTGACGGACGCCTCCTCCATTCCCTCTTACTTCCCAACGTATCGCGCATCGCTGGCCTGTTTTGATCCCGTTGAGTAACTGCCGAGGGCCAAGTATGACGTATCCATCGGGAGGAATCGGTATGCTGGTTGCTGACGCGGTTGCCTGGTTGCTGCCGGTTTGGTTGTCGATGTGCGTTACTGCGGTCACCTTCGAAGCGGAAACTGAAACCGTCGTCTCTCCGGACTTTGCGTCGAGGCTGGTTCCCCAGCGGTGCGTGAAGACCAGCAGTCCTCCGCTCTGACTGTACCGGGTATTGAGTCCACCGAGTGGTTTTGCCGGGCGATCACTGACGACGACAGTGCCCACCCATTTCACAGTGTCGATGCGCACGTCCTGCCTTTCTGTCACAAGCAGACCCGTGCGACCGAGATCACTTGTCTTGACCCACTCTCCGTTGCTCACGACGGTACCGAGCGGAGACCCATTCCCGGCAAAGTAGCCTCCGTTGACCGCTGCGATCGCTCCTTCGCGCTGGGCGACCCGACTCGGAGAATCGCACTGGCGCAGGGCGTTGCCTGCCATTATCACGCGCAATCTGTACTTCCGCCCGGGGGAACTTAGGTTCGCCCTGACGGCGTTCACCTGCACGGGGCCCGAGGGAGCCCCGCGGCGGAGGGAGACGTGGGCGAGGCCAGTACTGATGGCTGTCTCTACTTTCTCCTCAAATTTTTTCTCGCAGTCAATCACGATCCGAGGCGGGTCGGGCAGCGAGAATACGGTGGCAGGAGCGCGGTACCTGAGGTCTATCTCGAGGTCGGCCCCTGCTGCTCCGAGGCTGGCAACGCCTACGCTTCGCACGAGCACGTCGCGGATATCGGGCACGGGGAGAATGGACGCGGGCGGTGCTCCCTGTGTGACGCGCGGCAGCGCTCCCCAGATGCGCACGATGATCCTTGATCCGTCTCTTCTCACGCTGTAGGGCCCCGGCCGGTCGAGGTCAATGACTACGCGAGTCTTGTCGAAAGAGACCGAGTGCCGGATGCTCTGTGGGAGACATGTAGAAGCTGAAATACCCAGTGTCTGCTTCCCAAGACGGCGGAACCGGACTCCCCAGTGGCGTTCCACAATGTCGGTGGGGACAAAGAGGTCCGTGCCGAGCGCAAAGGGCGCAACGGAGAGATCACAAGACTGTTTATTGACGCGCGCAACACGGTTGCCAGTGGCGAACAGGATGGGCAAACCAAAATATCTTGCCACCGTCTGAGTGGGGCCGCTTATGAACGACTGGCATCCCAGGTTCTCTTCCAGGAATCGCACAGGAACGCATAACACGCCATTGCGCTCGACGGGTGGTGGAGCACACGGAGCCTGGTACTCAACCTCCTGCGTCGATTGGTTGAGGACGATCGGGGGCTTGTTGGTGAGCAGCGATGCAGCTCCCGCAAGCGCGAGAGCTGCGCACATACACACTATGACTATCCCCAGAGCGGATGGGGGCCTCCCGATTTGTCGGTTTCGTTGCTGCATCTGTGATTTGTTTCGCGCTGCGACTCGACGGCGTAGACGCGCGTCTGTTGCGCCTGTCGAAGGGGTCTCAAAGGGAGGGCATCGGCCTACGCTCCGCGAAGTTGCCGACTCGTAGCCCGATGCTTCCCGCACGTCTTTCTGTGAGCACCGCGCCACTCCCTGCTATTGAGTGTGGTACAACGCTGTCGGATGTTACCACGCAAGAAGGGAGATAGTCAAAACAGCGCGTCTGCTGAATAACGTCTGACGCAAAGCCTCCGGAGTGTCTGAGGGGGGTTGCCATAGAGAATCACTGACCTTCCCGATGTATCGCCACCTTTACCCTCTGATTCGTTGTGTTGCCCGGCTCCTTTTTCTGTTATTTGGTGGGTACTCCGTTCGCGGTGGCTCGCACATTCCTTGCCGGGGCGGTTGCGTGATCGCCCCAAACCACATCAGTGACATCGATGCAGTGGCGATTTCCCTGGCCTGCTCGCGGCCAGCCTGGTACATGGCAAAGGCGGCGTTATTTAAGACTCCCTATCTCCGTAGTATCATGCCCTTCTTTCAGGCTTTTCCGGTGGAACGTGACCGCGTAGACCGCGCCGCTCTTCGGGAGGCCGCAAGGCGCTTGATGGAGGGCGACATCGTTGTCGTGTTCCCGGAGGGACAAGACAGCCCGGACGGTTCGCTGCAGACGCTTCGCCCGGGGGCTGCCATGCTATCGCTGAAGTGTGGCGTTCCCCTGGTGCCAATTCTTATCAGTGGCACATCAAGGATCATGCCAGTAGGCTCATTCGTGCCAGGGATGCTCAGGGCAAAGACCGTGCTTAGCGTGGGGAGACCGATTGATCCCGCCACCATGCCTATACACCTCTCACTCAGGGAGAAGCGGTCTTGCTTGACGCGGCGTCTCTCTGATGAGTTGACGGAATTGAGTCAGCCCGCGAGGGGCGCGGGGGTCCGATCCACATAGAGTCCCGTATAGATCTGCGCGCCTGACCGCGTGGCGGGGGTGTAAGTAAGATTTGGTAACTGCTCAGGCATAACCTTGTTGACAGGATGCACGGGATGCACAGGATAAGGGCGAACTCTGCGAGTTCGCGCAGACCGGTCGGTCACTGGCCTTTCGGCAGTTCGGCGGGGCCTTCCACGCACGACGGTTCGAAGGAGTCAGCTTGGCGAAGCGTGCAAGGTTACACGCAACCGCTACGACGTTCCTTCGTCGCTTCCTCCTGTCAATCCTGTACATCCATCCTGTCGGGTGCAAGTCAGATTTGTGATGCGTAGCGGTAAGCTCTTGACGGCGACCATTCATTTTGGTAGACTGCCATTGAAGTTGGACGATCTGACCTGAGACAAACTGAGGGCTTTGTCCCTCAGTTTCGCGCTACTGGGCCGGTAGATTCTGAATGGATGGTTTGCATGATGCACTTCATCGACTTAAAGCAGTGCTGGAAACGAGAGGTCCTTCCCGGGGTCAACATTACCACGGCGTGGGGGGAGCGTGTCATGATGTCCTTCGTGGACTTTGAGCCTCACGCCATTGTGCCCGAACACTCCCACCGGCATGAGCAGATGGGGATAGTGCTGGCGGGGAGTTTCGAGTTGACGATCGACGGGGAGACCCGCACTGTCTCCAGCGGTGATGCATACCTGGTTCCTTCAGGTGTTCTGCACAGCGTCAGAACAGGGGAGACAGCCGCTCGCGCGCTGGATATTTTCAGCCCACCCCGCGAAGACTACCAGCCGGGCGCAGAGTGAGCGCCGTTTGTCTGATTCCATGATAGCGAAAGGCCCTTCCATGGAGATTGGGGATTTCGATCGTTTCGACGGCGAGATAAGCCGCAACCGTCGTCGTGCCTGGCGGCAGGGATTGTTGGCGCTGTTCTTCCTTGTGGTCCCGGCGCTTGCGGTGATATATTTCGCTGGTCCTCACAACAGACCCTTCAGGAACATCGTGTCCGCTGTTGCGGAAGTCTGGACTTCGCCAGATCTTGTCTTCGCCGGACGAAGTCGGATCAATGTGGTTTTCGTGGGTATCGATGTCAACCGAGACCGAAGAGGGATGCCGTACACTAAGCACTCGCGATCGGACACCATACTGGTCGTCAACTTCGATCGGTTCGGTGAGAAGGTATCTGCCATCTCCGTGCCCCGTGATACGCTGGCAGCCATCCCCGGACATTACTCCACGAAGATCAATGCAGCCCACGCTCTGGGAGGACCGGAGCTCCTTCTGAGTACCCTCGACGAGTCTCTGGGCATCCACTCGGACTACTTTATCAAGGTTAAGTTCGCCGGTCTGGAAAAGGCCGTGGACGCGGTGGGTGGAGTGGATCTGTTTGTTGAAAAAGACATGGACTATGACGACAACTGGGGACAACTCCATATCCACCTGAAGGAGGGATTCCAGCACCTGGATGGGGCGAAGGCTCACCAATATGCGCGGTTCCGACATGACGCGATGGGGGATATAGGGCGCGTCGCTCGTCAGCAGAAGCTTATGAAGGCGCTGGCCAAGAAGATGCTTTCCCCCGGAATGATTCCTCGAATCCCAATGTTTATCAAGGTATTTAAGGAAAACGTTGAGACAAATATGACAACCTCCCAACTACTGAGCTTGGGAGCCTTCATGAAATCAGTGAACCCGGACTCCATTGGGACGATGACTCTCCCGGGAATCCCACGAGGAGGCTACTGGGTTGCCGATCCTTCAGAGGCGCCCAAGGTTTTGTCGCAGCTTCTTGGGACTACATTCAGCCCGTCGCTGTTTGCATCGCGAGGAGCTATCTCTGTCCCTTCGGGCAGACACGTATCCCAACGTGACGCGCAGGGAGAAGCGGCGGCAGAGCCTCCTTTGGAATCGACCGCGGCGGTTTCGGAAGAAGAACCAGTGACTGTTATTGACCAGGGACCTGCTCACCCGTCGTTGCCGAGACCTGCAGCATCGTCTGATGCTGCGACGCCCGACACGACGGGGTCTACGACACCGCATGCGCCGCAAGAAAGCGGACGATTGTCCATTCCCCGGGATACTTCTCATCCCCCTGCAAGCGTCAGGCCGGCACCCGGGCCAAATTCCAGGGAAACACCGACTGGTGACAAGCCAACACTGTCCCCAGACGCCGGGAAGCAACCTACAATCCAGCTACCGTCGCGTGAGGGAGTAAAGCCAAAACCCGAGCCGCCGTCTTTGTCCCCCGGTCGGGAACTGCCACCGGCGCAGAGCAAGGAGTAGGGCCTGTCTGGTTAGTCAGGCTGTACCGGCGGACGACCCGCAAAGGTTTCCATAGTCTGTAAATTCCACAAGACGTCCTCGGAGACGAGAAAGTGCTCCTGCTCCGGGGCACGAAAGGACGTGAGTATGATTGCCCCCCATGGAGGCACGCTGGTAAATCGCATTGCTCCACACGCAGACCGCAGACTCATCCTCGACAACTGGCATTCGTTGCCCAAGCTCACTGCATCGAGAGAGACGGTGGGGGATCTCCGCAACATCGCCCGAGGAGCATTTAGTCCCTTGGAGGGTTTTCTCGGGAAGGATGACTTTGAGTCGATGGTCGAGAGGGGCCGACTGACGTCTGGAGTAGCATGGACGATCCCGATCATTTTGGACGTTGATGAGCCTACAGCCGAGCTGCTCCCCAACGAGGGCGAAGTCGCGCTCGAAGGGCCGGACGGAATCCCAGAAGCCGTCCTGCATCTCAATGAGAAGTACACCTACGACAAGGAGAAGACTGCACAGAACGTTTTCGCCACGACGGAGAGGAAGCACCCCGGAGTTGATGCCCTCTTAAACCGCGGAAGCGTCCTGCTGGGTGGCGCCATCGATCTGTTGGAGGACGCGATGGATCCGTATCCGGGTTACAACCGCCCCCCCGCGACGACACGGGCTCTCTTCGAAGAGCGCGGGTGGAAGACTGTCGGGGCGTTCCAGACGCGCAACGTGCCTCACGCAGGTCACGAAGCCATGCAAAAGGTTATTCTAAGCCTTGTCGACGGTTTGATGATCCAACCCGTGATCGGCAAGAAGAAGACCGGTGATTTTACCGACGAGATGATTATCAAATCCTATGACCGGATCATCGAAAGTTACTTCCGTTCAGAACGTGTGCTGCTGAATATCCTCCCCACTGAGATGCGGTATGCCGGACCGCGGGAGGCGATTTTTCACGCCATCGTCAGGAAGAACTACGGCTGCACTCACATGGTGGTGGGAAGAGATCACGCCGGAGTCGGCAACTACTACCACCCCGAAGCCGCGATTGAGATATTCAGCGATTACCCGGACATCGAGTTGCAGCCAGTTTGCATCCGGGGAGACTTCTTTTACTGCCACATCTGCGGCGCGCTTGGCAGCGAAAGAACATGCCCCCACGACGAAGACAACCACATCAGCTTTAGCGGAACTGAGATTCGCGCCATGATAAAGGAGAACAGACGGCCCCCGGCGCAGATCATGCGCCCCGAGGTTTTTGACATACTCGCGGCATCGGGCCAGCCATTTGTTGAGTAGCGGGCGGTGGCTGGAAGAAGGCGTTTGCACCCGGTCTCGCGATCAGGCGGCATCGGGGAGGACGAGACTGATACCGGACTCGGACGAGACCGGTTTCCTATGGGAGATACTTGCGTGAAAGTCATTGTGCTGGGGCTTGATTGCGCCCCTCCGGATTGGGTTTTCAATAAATGGCTGGATCAACTGCCAAATATCCGGCAGCTTGTCAGCAACGGACTCTGGGGACCGATACGCAGCAGCGATCCGCCCATTACCGTCCCCGCCTGGGCGACGTTCTTCACCAGTAGAAACCCCGGTCAGCTTGGTTTCTTCGGCTTCCGTAACAGGAAGAACTTCTCCTACAATGATCTGAGCATCGCCAACCTCAGGGGCATCCGGGTTGATACTCTCTGGGATATTCTGTCGCGGAACGGCAAGAAGGTTGGCGTATTGGGCGTGCCACCGAGTTATCCTCCGAAACCGGTGAACGGTTTCATGGTGGGGTGCTTCCTGACTCCCGACACAGACAGTCCCTACACCTATCCGGATTCGCTCCGCCACGAGATTGCGCGGGAGATCGGGGACTATAAAGTGGACGTGGATGAGTTCCGGACAAAGAACAAGACCGCCTTGCTCAGTCGTATCCGTGAGATGACGGAAACGAGATGGCGACTGCTGAGACACTTGATGAAGACTCGAGAATGGGACCTTCTCATGATGGTGGAGATGGGGACAGACCGTATCCATCACGGCTTCTGGAAGTACTTTGATCCTCAACACAAGAAGTATGTGCCGAATACCCCTTTCGAGCAGTGCATCCCCGAATACTACAAGTACCTCGACGACGAAATAGGGCAAGTGCTTGAGTTGCTGGACGATGACACGGCCGTGATCGTCATGTCCGATCACGGCGCGAAACGCATGGATGGCGCCATCAACATCAACGACTGGTTGATCCGGGAAGGTTACCTCTCCCTCAGGGAATCGCCCGACGGAGTCACGCGGCTGGAAAAGGTGGATATCGACTGGTCCAAGACGCGTGCATGGGCGTGGGGGGGCTATTACTCGCGCATCTTCCTCAATGTCCAGGGACGCGAGCCTGATGGGATCATCCCCGGTAGCGACTACGCGAGACTACAGCATGAGTTGACGGAGAAACTGTGTGCCGTGCAGGATGAGCATGGCCGTGTGATGGACACCAAAGCGCTTCGCCCGCAGGATATCTATTCCGGGCCCTATACGGAACACGCACCCGATCTACTGGTCTATTTTGATGACCTGTACTGGCGAGCATCCCAGGACATCGGACACGACGGCATCCACTCTTTCGATACGGAAATTGGGCCGGACGACGCGGTGCATGACTATGACGGCATGTTTGTGTTATACAATCCTGCAACCGGATCCCCGCGAGGGCAGCGGAATGGAATGAAGTTGCTTGATGGAGCGCCGACACTGCTGCACCTGCTCAAGCAGGCGGTTCCCGATGACATGGAAGGCAGCATCATCGGGTAAGGCAATAACCGGGAATCGAAAGGATACGAACGCATGGAAAAAGGATTTACGATTTGGTTTACCGGAGTTCCCGCCTCGGGAAAGTCGACGATCGGCACGGAGGTGGAGAAGATCCTGCGTGGGAGGGGATTGAAGGTGGAGAACCTCGACGCGGATGATGTCAGGCAGAATCTCAGTCCCGACCTGAAGTGGTCCAAGGCCGACCGCGACCTGAACACCAAGCGACTCACCTTCATCGCCAAGCTGCTGTCGCGGAACGGCGTAGCCGTTATCATCGCCGCCGCGGCCAGTTATCGCGAGTTCCGCGATCGAGCGCGGCGGGAGATTGACAATTTCGTGGAAGCCTGGGTGAACTGTTCTCTGGAGGAGTGCAAGCAGCGTGATCCTAAGGGACTGTATGCCCGTGGCGAGCGCGGGGAGGTCAATGACATCGAGGGGTGGCATCAGCCCTATGAAGAGCCACTCAACGCAGAGCTTGTGCTGGAGACCGAGCAGTACTCCGTGGACGAGTGTGCCGCCCAAGTCATCGCGAAACTGGAGGAGCTTGGATACATCGTCCCTTCAGACGATGTCTATTCGGCAGAGGATGAAGCAAAGGTAGAGGAGCGTCTGAGAGGTCTCGGGTACATCTGAGGTTTATCTGACGAGTTTGGCGCCATCCTGTTGGCGCTGGAGATGGAATGGGTTTTATCAGGAAATTCCTGGAGAAGAAGAAGCGACGGGTGTTTGTGCTCGGGTTGGATGGCATGCCCTTCACCCTTGCGCAGCAGCTTTTCGGTATGGGAACGATGCCCACCTACAAAGGGTTGACGGAGGGGCAGGGCGCGTTTCGTCCCATCGATTCTGTCCTTCCGCCTGTTTCGTCGGTTGCGTGGGCTTCTTTCATGACCGGAAAGAACCCCGGCAATCACAACATCTTCGGATTTGTGGATCGCCGCCCGGGAACACTGGAGACCTTTATACCGTCTTGCTTGGACCTGAAAAGCGAAACCCTTTGGGAGATACTTTCCCGTCACGGCAAGCGTGTCGTGGTCATGAATGTCCCCACCTCTTACCCACCACGTAAGGTGAATGGAATACTGGTGGCAGGGTTTGAGTCGCCTTCGGTAGAGAAGGCCACCTATCCCTCCGAGGTGGGGATGAAGCTGAAACAAATGGGTTATCGCATCGACATTGACCCATGGCAGGCCAGACAATCGCGGAAGAAGTTTGTGGAGGATCTCTACCAGACTTTCCAGAAGCGACAAGAAGCCGTCCTCCATTTTATGGACGAAGAGCCCTGGGACTTCTTCATTGCCCACATCATGGATACGGATCGAATGCACCACTTTCTGTGGCGGCAGTGGGAAGAGAAAGACCCGGAGTTTCATGCCCGGTTTGTCGAGTTCTATGCCCGCGTCGATGCCCTCATTGCCGAGGTGATGCAGCGTCTCATGGACGAAGATGAGCTGATTATCCTTTCTGACCATGGGTTCTGCAGGCTGGACAAGGAAGTTTATATCAATCACTATCTCGCCGAGCAGGGGTGGTTGAGTTTTGAGGATGGCAAGGGTGACAATCTATCCGCCATGTCTCCTGCGTCGAAGGCCTACAGCCTGATCCCCGGACGAATCTACCTGAACCGGAAAGGCCGTGAACGTGATGGGTGGATCGAGGATGCAGACGTAGACTCAGTGATTGATGAACTGAAAGGTTGCCTGCTGGAGATGAAAGACCCCGCGTCGGGGGAGACCATCATCACGCGCTGCTTCCGTAAGGAGGAAGCCTTCACCGGAGCCTACTGCGACACCGCACCGGAGATGGTGGTGTTGTCGCGTGATGGGTACGACCTGAAGGGGAATATCAAGACCGACGCGCTCTTGGGACCCAGCGAACTGGTGGGAATGCATACCTACAATAACGCCATGCTGTACTCGAAGAACTCCCAACTGCGCGACGGTCCTGCCTGCGTGACCGATGTCATGCCCACTATTCTTCAGGTGATGGGGCTTAACTTGGAGGGGCTGGATGGACGCAGCCTGCTGATCCAGTGACGCTGACAACTATAAGTAGGTCGTCAAAAATACTGTCCCTGCTGAAACGAAGACGGACATACCCGATTGATTCGGTAATCCCCCCGAACTTGTTTCGGGGGATGGTTAGGACCACGCTAACGGCGGGAGGCGACAGA